>Ga0307985_10000104_pt1 | contig 44143 bp, 51 predicted proteins | sample EllFjometageno80_FD_203155 | JGI IMG/M metagenome (GOLD analysis project Ga0307985, IMG submission 203155) | Marine microbial communities from Ellis Fjord, Antarctic Ocean - #80 | ecosystem: Environmental > Aquatic > Marine > Unclassified | place: Southern Ocean | collected 2014-10-09 | reverse complement strand
ACGCAGCTAGAGCGAGAGTACGGAAATTCACAAGCATCAGCACTAAAAGGATTGTTCGGATGACTGAAGAGGTAGAAGCGGATCTAAAAATAGAGCTTAACGTGCTATGCCCAAATGATGAGTGTAATGAATACTTTGATTTGATTAGGGATATGGAGTTAAGCGATAACGGCTGGATTAACAAATTACAAATACCTGATATTTATTGGGCTGAAAACCATGACCAGTTAGAGCTAGTTACATACTGCCCACACTGCGATGAAGAAGTAAAAATAAAAGGCATTATGAAATAAAAATAAAACCAAGGATGAGGTTTGAATGAAGTTAAGAATTGATGGAATGACCTACAAAGTGGGGCTTTACGGGAAGATTTATTACCTGACCAACGATAACCACTGGTTAAGAAGTGAACAGCAGGACGAGGTTAAGGATGCGCTCAAGGTGTTATGTATTTTGAATGATGTAGGTACATCTAATCGGAAGACATTGAGAAACACACTAAATTGGACTGCCGAAAAAACGAAGATAGTTTGCTCTTACCTCAATAATAACGACCTAACCTATTCAGTTAAGAGTGACATTTTTCTCAAATTCTCAGTAAGTAAGGATTTAGCAGCATGAACAGAAGAGAAGTATTAAGCACTGCGGCAGAGTTAATTGATGGGCAACGGGCGAAAGACTATGGCGATGCTGCAGAAAACTTTGAAAATATCGCAAAGGTTTGGTCGGTAATTCTTGGTAATGAGGTGTCATCTAAACAGGTGGCGCTTTGTATGCTGGGAGTAAAGGTTTGTCGATTAGCTAAGACGCTGGATCATTTGGATAGCTGGATAGATGCAGCAGGTTATATCGCTTTAGGTGGAGAAATTGCCACTCAATCAGAAGGAGAAGCAGCATGATTCACGAAAACAGTAAGGCAGCAATGGCATCAATCGCTCCAGTTACAGGTAGTTGCCGAACTAAGGTTATGCAGGTTATCCGAGATAAAGGCCCAATAACTCGACAAGATATAGGCTTGGAGCTTGGATGGGCTATCAACAGTGTGTGTGGTCGTGTACGTGAACTGCTAGATGGAAACAATATACGCGAAGACGGTAAAGATCATACCCATAAAGTAGCGCGCAGCCTATTGAGAATCTTATGAGAAGAGATTACTTAGCCCCCGCAGACCTTGTTAGCCCGTTTACCGATGCGAAACTTCAAGCCTACCGTAATGCAGGTAATGAGGTTCAACAATGCGCTAACGGTGAGTCTGGTGGTATTCCTACTCAGCTAAAGCAGATGTTAAATCCTCGTGCGCTTAAAGCCTATAACAAGAGTAAGGCAGCATGAGGGAGTGTAATCCAGTGAGGTCAACCAGTCCGTATAAGGACTTAATTGCCGACTTCCTAAGTAGTGGTGGCGTTGTTAAAAAGCTCGCTCCATGGGAAGAATCAGGGCAAATAAAGAACGATCCAGTAACGCCTAAGCAGATGCAAGTACTGAACATTATCCGCGAAAGACAGCCGATCACGCGCCAAGATATTGAGCTGCAGATGGGTAGGAGAATTGCCGTAGAGGTTTCTGCGCTAATGCAACGAAGCCTAATTAAAGATGACGGATATATTGTCGTGAAAAAAACTAAGCGAATGCTACTAGTTACTATGGAGTCGCCAATGCTTCTAGTTACGGTAAATCCAGAATGAGCAGAGTCACTAGGATCATTAACGCTGAAAACAAAGATATAGAAATGGCTCTCTTATGGAAGTGGGTCGAGCAGGGTATAGCGGCATACGGCGAGATACAAATCAGTATTGGCCAGGTGATTAAAACCTACATTCAGCAAGCGAAGTATCACGCCATGATCAGCGATATTGCTAAAACTGTAGTGGTAGGTAAAAAGCCTTACAGCTTGGACGTTTGGAAGGCAAAGCTTGTGGTTGATTTTGAAGCCGAGTTAGATCAATTGGGAGAGCCACTAACGCATAAGGGCGAGTGGACTATGAGCCTACGCAATCAATTTCCTATTTACCTACGACCAAGCACTGTGAAACTGACCAAGCCAGAAGCGGCCAAGTTTATTGAATATTTATACGTTACTGGCATTGACTATGGTGCGACATTCTCTGAGAAGAGTGTAGGCATATACGAAGAGTACCAGCAGCTATCAGAAAGGAAGCAAGCGGCATGAGCAAACGGAAAGCAAACAACCATCAACGTAGATTAGAGCGACTAGGCAAGTCTGTATTAAAAGGCTGCGCTATCAGCTTTGTTGCGGGAGGCGATGGCCTTTGTCGGATGGTAGACCTAAAGACTAAGAAAGGCTTCAAGGCAGGCCCAGCACTAGCTAAAACTATCGAAGTAGGGCGTTACACATGGTCAGTCTATTGTGCAGTTTTCTGCCGCGATCAAACGGGTAAGGAGTATATGCAGAGCCTAGTGGTTACGACTAATGAGCCATGTAAACAGTCTGACCTATTATCCGTGCTACACGAACATCACCTTTCACTGCTAGACGGCTGTAATACGGCTCATACATTAAATGTTGGATGGCTGGCTTCACCAGTAGGGCATGAATGGACTGAGCAAGAAGCAGGCGCAATATTTGCTAAATTGGATGCGTGGGACTTTGTTGCTGAGTGGGAGCAAGCCGCCTAAATGGCTAATACAAAAAAGAAGTGTAGACACTGTAAAGAGTTTTCACTTGTTGAAACTGGCGTAACTGTGCCGTTGGGATTTTTCTGCGGTAAGGATCATGCGTTAGAGCATCAACAGGCCAAAGCTATGGTGTCTGTAAGCAAGGCTAGAGTAAAAGCTAAGGCGTTAGCAAAGAAAGACATAAGGCAGCGTAAGCAAGCAGCGAAGACGTTAGGGCAGCTACACAAAGAAGCGCAGCCAGAATTTAATCGGTTCATTCGTCTGCGGGATAGGGGCCAGCCATGTATCAGTTGCCAAAAACACACTGACAGACAGATTCATGCGGGCCATTACCTCAGCGTGGGTAGCTCACCAGAGTTACGTTACCTGGAGACAAATGTAAATGCCCAATGTTCAATCTGCAATAACCATTTAAGCGGCAATGGCATTCATTACCGTATCAACCTAATTAACAAAATAGGAGTGGAAGGGGTGGAGCTACTAGAAGGGCCGCATAAGCCAGCAAAATACACACGCGAGGATATATTGGCAATTAAAGCGAAGTACAAAGCTAAGGCTAACCAACTAGAGGCGGCAAACGATGGCCCTTAAATAAATCTGTTGCTGATGTGTTGTTACCTGACTACTTTTTTATACCTTGTTAAACGGAACTTTAAAATGCAATCAAACGTATTGAGTGAATCAACAGCGGATTTAATGCACAACTGGGCTAACTGGTCGAGGGAGAAGGTTTCTCTAGGTTATACGCCATGCCCAATGTTTAAAGAGTTTAAATCACCTGACTGGGAGGCTAGACCAGCAAGTGAGGGGCCACCTATCAACAAGGATGCGGAACGGATTGAGGCAGCAATATCAATTGTAGCTCAGCGTGACCGAATGCTAAGTGATTACATAATTTACCGTTGGTTATTCAAATACAGTTGTAGGCGTCTAGGCGTTCATTTCCACAATAACAAAAACATATCCAGTGACATTCTCATGCGAGCGGAATCTACCTTAGAGGGTGTTCTATGGTCAATGGAAAAGGCAGCGTAAATACTTTCTCGGTTTCAAACGGATAAAATCAAACTCTAATATAAGGACTAAATATGAGCGAGCAAACTAAAGAATTGACAGCAAGTGAGGCGGTGTATGGGTTCGCTGCATGGCTAACTGCAAGGGATGAGGATATTACTATAGGCGCAACTGAAAACTGCTCACCCGTAGCGTATTTAGTTGAAAGGTTTATTGAAGCAAATAATCTAAAACAACCAGGGAATAAGTGGGCTGACATATTAAAGTACCCTGCTGAGGTAGATAAGGAATTGTAATGAGCGAAGAACAACAAGATATTTTAAACGAGGGAGCTTTATTTATGGTTCTGCTGTTAGCTCTCATTACCGAATTTGAGGATAGGCCACGTAACGCAGAGGATGATCTAATCATGGAGGGCGCGATGGACTGGGTAGAAGAGTTCAGTGATGTAATTCACGTAGACGATTACTTAGAGCATTGATTTAGTATTGAGGTTTGAAACCTCATTACCTAATATATAGTGCGTCTGCGCGCACACGTACTACTTCTGCGCGCACACACTATTTTATGCGGCAGGCTTAACCTTCTACCTAATTACTAGGCACGGGAGTAATTCATTCCCATGCCTATTTAGGTACACATAAAAGAAAAGGACACTTTGGCCCTGACAATCATTAAAAACAGATGTATAAATATCTAAAATGCTACAGAAGTAACCATAAGAGCCTTGCCTAACCCGCAGGGCTTTTGTCGTTTAAGGGAGCGCCCGCCTAATATGGCCAGCGAACTAAGATATGAAATCACTAACACCGAAGCAAGAAGGGTTCTGTAAGTCGTATATTGAAACAGGTAATGCTAGTGAGGCGTATAGGCTGAACTACAGTGCTGAGAAGATGAAAGAAGCAACGATTACTAATACGGCATATAAGCTATTACAGAAGGGCGATATTAGGGCGAGACTAGAAGAGATAAAAGAATCTCACTCAAGACGCCACAATACAACGGTTGACTCACTTACTACGGAGTTAAACGAAGCAATGGGTATAGCCAGGGAAGACATTAAACCTGCCGCTATGATTGCCGCCATTATGGGTAAGGCAAAGCTTCACGGATTGCTAACAGAAAAAGTTGAGATAACAGAAAATTCAATTGCGCTTCGATTAGCTGCGGCTAGAAAACAGCGTAATGGAAGTTGATATTAATGATGAGCTAGTTGCGTTAGCCATTGAGTGTGAACACGACCCGCTTCTATTCGTTGAAGTCGCGTTTACTTGGGGCGAAGGCGAGCTAGAAGGTCGCAGTATTCGTGACTGGCAGCGTGTACAGCTTATTAGTATTGGTGATCGCCTTAAAGCAGGTGAGCTTGACGCACAAGAAGCGATTCTTGAGGCCATAGCTTCAGGTCACGGTATAGGAAAGTCCGCACTAGTAGCTTGGATTATCCTTTGGGCAATGGCCACGAAGGAAGATACTCGCGGCGTAGTTACGGCTAACACTGAGAACCAGCTAAAAACAAAGACGTGGGCTGAGGTTGCTAAATGGCACAGGCTTTGTGCGTTTAAGCCTTGGTTCACCATGACTGCCACAGCGTTATTCTCTAACGACAAGGCACATGAAAAGACTTGGCGTATGGATATGACGCCTTGGTCTGAAAACAACACAGAAGCGTTTGCGGGACTTCATAACGAAGGCAAGCGCATTCTACTTATCTTTGATGAAGCCTCGGCAATACCTGATTTGATATGGGAAGTTGCAGAAGGCGCACTAACAGACGAGAACACGGAAATTATCTGGTGTGTCTTTGGCAACCCAACACGGGCTAATGGACGCTTCAGGGAATGTTTTAGAAAGTTTAAACATCGCTGGAACACTCAGCAGATTGATAGTCGTGATGTTGAAGGCACTAGTAACGAGCAGATCAAGAAGTGGGAAGAAGATTTTGGTGAGAACTCAGACTTCTTTAAAGTGCGTGTTCGTGGTGTATTCCCCGCATCATCGAACAGCCAGTACGTTCCCACTGAAATTATTGATGCAGCGATGAGTGGCGAGATACCTGATTCAAAGGGTATGCCATTCATTATGTCGCTGGACGTAGCGCGAGGCGGTGACGATAACTGCGTATTTAGATTCAGGAAAGGTTTGGATGGTCGTTCTATACCACCCATTAGTTACCCTGGCTCAGAGATGCGCGACTCAATGCGACTTGCTGCAGCAGCAGTAGTCTTACTGGATCGTTACAAGCCTGATGCGTTCTTTGTTGATGAGACAGGAGTAGGCGGCCCCATTGTTGACCGTATTAAGCAGTACGGCTATCAATGTATTGGCATTAACTTCGCTAGCAAAGCACCTGACCCCATGTATGCAAATATGCGGGCGTATATGTATTTTAAGTTGGTTGAATGGCTAAGGGCTGGCGGTGTCATTGAAGATAACGATGATCTGCGCTCAGAGCTGGAAGCAACCGACTATAAGACGGACGCTAAAGACCGTCTAATCCTAATTGACAAGAAAGAAATCAAGAAACTAATCGGCGTATCACCCGATGATGCTGACGCGCTAGCACTGCTCCACGCAATGCCAGTACGAATACGAAGAACTCAAACGGGCTTTGGCTCCAGTGCTGCGGATTCAACCGTAGGCTACTAACCGCTCAGGAGGCGGTTTTTTTATGTCCGATGATTTTGATAACTACTATTCAGACGAATCTGAGCATGAGGCGCAAGTACGTGCCGAGAAAGAGCTAGCAGATCGTTTAGTCGGCCTTGGCCACTCACTACATAACAACGTCATGGAGCGCGTTAACAAGCGCCGCATTCTTGAAGATCGTTGGTTGCGTAACACTCGCCAGTTAAATGGTATCTATGATCCTGAAACACAGACACGTCTTGATGCGTCTAAAGGTTCAAAAGTATTCGTTAACATCACTCGAAAGATGGCGAACACTGCGGAATCACGCCTACTCGACATTATATTCCCGACTGATGATCGGAACTGGGCTATTCAGCCAACTCCTATTCCTTACCTCGCTAAAATGGTTGGTGATGAAACACCTGTTAGCCATGAAGATGGGCAGCAGTTCGTTACAGATAAAGGCGTTCAAGTTGAGAAGCGTGATTTAGCTGCAGGCCAGATAGAAGAAGCGCGAGAACGTGCGGACGCCATGCAGGATGAGATTGATGACCAGTTGAATGAAGCTGGATATAACGCTCACTGCCGAGACATTGTAAAGCAGGCGGTTCGTTTAGGTACGGGCGTATTGAAAGGGCCAGTAGTACATAACAAGACACGCAAGAACTGGGTTGAGCAGAAAGATGAGGAGGGTAATTCCGTTCATATCATGCAGACAAGCCAAGAGTTGCGACCTGGCGCAGAGTTTGTGGATGTGTGGGACTTCTTTCCCGATATGTCTGCCCGAACAATTGAAGAGTCAGTTGGTGTGTTTCAGCGTCACCAGATGAGCAAGAAAGAGCTTATCAAGCTGGCAACGCAAGGTGGCTTAGGGTTTATGAAAGACCAGATAGCTCAAGTACTTCAAACTGACACTGAGTTATTAAACACGTCTAGCCATCTAGAAGAGTTACGCAACATGGCTGGCGTTACTGGAGTAAAGAATAACAAGTATGAGGTCTGGGAATATCACGGCCCCATAACTAAAGACGAGCTTCGTGCGTGTGGTTGTGAAGTTGACGATGACGAGATGCTTGATGAGGCTGAAGGTGTAGTCTGGTTTACAGAAAAGCACGTCATTAAAGCTGTTATCAATCCATCTGATACTGAAGAAGTTCCATACAGTGTGTTTTGTTGGGAAGAAGACGATACCAGTATCTTTGGCTTCGGCATTCCTCAAATGATGGAAGACAGCCAGCGTGTAATGAACGGCACATGGCGCATGGTAATGGACAATGGTGCATTGTCTGCAGGGCCGCAGATAGTGGTAGACGATAATGTAGTCGCTCCTGCAGATGGAAGCTGGACTCTAACAGGCCGAAAGGTATGGAAGAAGCTAGATCCTAATGCCAGCCTTCGTGATGCCTTTGGTGTATTCAACATTGATGGCCACACTAATGAGCTACTAGCCTTATTCCAATTCGCTAGAGGATTAGCGGACGAAGAAACAGCTATCCCACAGATTGCTCAAGGTGAACAGGGCGATGCGTCTGATACCTATAACGGTATGCGAATCTTAATGAACTCAGCTAACACAATGATGCGCAGAGTAGTTAAGAATTGGGACGATAATATTACCCGTACACACATTAAGCGTATGTATGACTGGAATATGCAGTTCAATGCGAATAATGACCTCAAAGGTGATTATGACGTAGACGCCCGTGGAGCCTCCTCACTACTCGTTAAGGAGGAGCAGGCCCGCAACTTAATGAATCTAATGAACATGGCGTCATCACCCCTTCTTGAGCCTTTAACCAACACTGCTGAGCTATATCGCAAGGTGGTTAGTTCAATGCAGCTTGAAACAAAGGATATTGTGAAGTCTGACGAAGAAATTAAATCATTAACTGAGCAACAGCAGCAGATGCAAGAGCAGATGATTCAGGCTCAGACGCAACAGCAGGCAGATAAAGGCGACCCGCTCGCAATGAAGAAGCTTGAGTTGATGCACATGAAGGCTCAAGCAGACTCAGAATTGAAGTTCATGGCTATTGAAGCCAAGAAAGAAGAGATTCAATTGAAGCGTGAAAGCATGATGGTTGTGCGTGAGGTTGACCTGGCGAAGCTTGCGACTGATCAGAACATGAAGATCAGCGATTTAAAAACCAAGCTCGGCATTAAACAGCTAGACGTTAGATCGAAAGACTCTCTATTTGAAAAAGAAAAATCTCTCAAGATGACAATGGGTTCAGGAATCTAACGTGATCGACATTCACTCAGGGACTTGGCTGGCCGTAAAGGCTTGGGCCGAGGGCGAACTCACGTCTAAAAAAGCACGTCTTGAGTCTATCCACAGTGACCATGACACAACCACATTAACCCGTGGCGAAATTATAACTCTACGAAAACTGTTAGGGATGCCCAAGCAAACAAGCTTGCGTGAACCTAACAATAACTAAAGCCGTTTTATTAAACCGCTAGGAAAGCAAGCATGACGATTGAAAACGCCCATGAGGATTTTGATTCTGCATTTGATGAGGTTGCAGGCAACGAGCAAGTATTTAATGAGCAACCAGTCATTGAAGAAGTTATTGATGATTTAGAAGTAGACGATGAGGGGGCGATTGAACCCGAAGCTACAGAAGAACCAGAAGTATCAGAAGAACCAATTAACATTTGGGCTGAAGCGCCAGATGAGCAGCGTATAGCGTATGAGAAGTTAGTCACCGAGAACAACCGACTATCACATCAGCGCAACAGTGATGCAGGTCGCGTTGGAGCACTCCAGCGCAAAGTAAACGAATTGCAATCAGTATCCAATGCCGTTGGTGACACACCATCCGCACAGGATATTGTTAAAGCGATGCAGTCCCCAGAAGATATGGCGGCTTTTAAAAGTGAATACCCTGATATGGATGACGCGATTGAATCCCGTATAGCCATGAAGGATGTTGAAACACAAAAACTAATACAACAGAGAATTGATGAAGCGTTGACACCTTTTAGGGATGAGAAAGTCCTAAGAGATCAAGCTTTAGCTACTGAGCAAGCCAACCAACAGGACGCTGCACTGGAACGCGAGCACGGTAACTGGAAGGAGATAGTCGCTTCAACTGAATTTTCTGTCTGGCTGGATAATCAGCCTGCCGTGACGAAAGAATTAATCCACAGTGAGGCCGCAGAGGATGCCGCTGCACTAATCGGATATTTCAAATCTTCTCAGCCGCAGGGGAATTACTCAGATAATCATACTCAAGGTGGCAATAACGTCACCGAAATCCAACGCAAACGACAAAAGCAACTCAATGATTCTGCAGGTATTCGCAGCAAATCTACGCGAGCCTCTAATGGGCAATCCGCTCCAGATGACTTTGATGCTGCCTTTGATATGTATGCGGATAGTTAAAACATTTAAGGAACATAAACATGGCTAATACAGCTTATGGTGACATTTCACCTCGTACCGCCGCTCATGCCTCTGCAGAAATGCTCAAGCGTGGTCTTCCACATTTAATCCTAGAGAAGTTTGGTCAATCTAAACCTCTACCTACCCGTGACAGCAAGACCCAAAAGTTTCGCCGTTACTCTGCTCTAAGTCTAGCTACTACTCCTCTTACTGAGGGCGTAACACCTAGCTCAAAGCAGTTAACTCACGTAGACGTAACTGCAACCCTTGACCAGTACGGTGATGTTGTAACTATCACTGACGTGGTTATCGATACTCACGAAGATCCAGTATTGATGGAAGCTGTTGAAATCTTGGGCGAGCAAGCTGCTCAAACTATTGAGACTGTACGTTTCAATGTATTGAAGGCTGGCACTAACGTAGTTTATTCAAACGGCGCTTCTCGCGGTGCAGTAACCTCTGAAATGACATTGGCTACTCAGCGTAAAGCTACACGTTCACTTAAACGTCAAAATGCCCGTGCTATCACTAAGGTAGTTAAGTCTACTCCAGCATACGGCACTGAAGCGGTTAAGGCTTCGTTCATTGGTTTGATTCATCCAGATATGGAATCAGTGATTCGCGGTTTCGCTAACTTCATTCCTGCTGAAAAGTATGGCACGACTACCCCGTATGAAAATGAATTGGGCAAGGTTGACGATGTTCGTTATATCTACTCAACGATTTTCCAGCCATGGGCAAGCACTGGCGGCACTCCAGGCGCAATGATCTCAACTGACTCTGCTAGCGCGGACGTTTATCCATGCTTAATCATCTCACAAGATGCTTACGGCATTATCCCTCTAAAGGGTAAGACTTCATTGACTCCTGCTGTTGTTAACCCTAAGCCTTCCGCTTCTGATCCATTAGGTCAGCGTGGTCATGCTTCTTGGAAGTGTATGCAAACTGCAGTTATTTTGAATGACGCTTGGATGGTTCGTATTGAATCAGCAGTTACCGACTAACGATTAGTTAGTTATTCCCCCCAAAGGCTCCCTTAAAACGGAGCCTTTTTTTTGGAGTAAAAAAAGATGGCTAGAAGTAAAAAAGAAGATAGCGCAATTGATAATCAGGATTTAGCTGATGCTCAAGCAGCGTTGATGGCTAAAGCCGAGTCTTCGGTTGCAGCGCCAAAATCAAAACGAACCACAGTTATTTTTCATAACCAAGACGGTGAAGCAGGAAGTATTGATATTTTCACCTCTGTTAACGGCAAGGCGTATCAAATCAAGCGCGAAGTCGAAGTTGAATTACCAGAAGAAGTCCTTGGCGTAATTGACAACGCTATTATCACGAAATTCTCCAAAGGCCCAAAAGGCGAAGATGTGAGCCGTGATGTTAAACGCTACCCGTACACAAAGGTGTAACCATTGAATTACCTAACGCTTTGCGATGATCTACTTAAAGAATCAGGTACGTCTGATCAGGGCGTGTTTTCGGTCAACGGCCAAACTGGAATCTCCTTAAAGGCGGTGAAATGGGTTAGACGTGCGTGGATTGAAATTCAAGGGATGCGTGATTGGCGCTTTCTTTGGCAGAGCAGCAGCTTTGATACAGTTATAGGCCAGTCTGAATATAACCCAGTAACCAACCTCGCGCTTTCTCCTGAGCTAAAATCGTGGATTACAACATCGGTACGATTAGTTAATGGCGATGAGACTACAGTTCTTGAGCATATCAAATGGCACGACTGGGCTAAGTTATCAGTAACTATTGAAAACCCAACTGCGTTTACCATTCGGCCAGATGATGTACTTGTATTAAACGTAGCGCCAACCAAAGCCTACCAAGTGCTTTTTGAGTATTACCGTAGGCCACAAATACTCGTTGCTAATAATGACATTCCTCTTTTAAGTGAAGAATATCACGAAGCTATTTTATACAAAGCCATGGCTTATTTAGCTGCAGAGCAAGATGCACCTGAATTGTATCAAGATGCACAGCGGCAATTAAACGCCTGGCTGCACTCTATGAAAGCTCGTGAAATACCAGAAATAACGTTTGGCAGGGAGAGTATTGCTTGAGCGTTTTATCTAAATCATGGGCATTAGGTGGTGGTTTAGACCTCATTAGCCCTGCGTTACAAATACCACCAGGCAAGGCAATCTTAGCTCAGAACTTTGAGTGCGCTATGAATGGCGGATACCGCCGCATGGATGGCTACACGATCTTTGATGGACGCGTGGGTGGAACGCCTTTAGCTGTTACTGGTAGTGGGCCGATTCGAGGAGTGTGGGATTACAACAATGTTGTGTACGCATTCCGAGACAACGCAGGTGGAACAGCTTGTGTTATGCACAAAAGCACCTCTACGGGATGGGCTGTTGTAACGACTCCGGCACTTCCTGCTGGCGGCGCTTACGAGTTTATCAATCATAACTTCGCTGGCCATTCTAGTAGCTTAAAGATGTTCGGCTGCAATAGTGTAGGTAAAGCGTTTCAGTTTGATGGCACTACCCTTACGCTACTGACAACCGGCATGACTACAGATACACCTTCGTATGTCGGCGTACATAAGAACCATTTATTCCTGTCATTCACTGGCGGCTCTATACAGCATAGCGCAGTGGGAGATCCTACCAGCTGGACGTTAGTAACGGGTGCGGGCGAGATTGGTATCGGCGCAGAAGTGACTGGCTTTAGCAGTATGAAAGGTAACGCTCTAGCTATCACTGGTAGCGATAGAGTCTCTATTCTATACGGCACATCTGCTTCTGATTGGGATTTAAAGCTCTTCTCTCCTGCGATTGGTGCGTCACCTAAAACGCAAGTTCAGATGGATGCAGACCTTTACTATTTTAATGGCGATGACCTAAGCAGTTTAACCGCTACGCAAGCGTTTGGTGACTTTGAGTCTGCCAGTGTGTCGGCTGTTGTTAAGCCGTTCATAGACGCTAGAAAGAACCTTATGGTAGGCGCAACAGTCAACCGTGATAAAAACCAATACCGCTTATTCTTTAGCGATATGACTGTACTGGTTGCCACGATTATAAATAGGCAGATCATCGGGTTTAGTACGTGGCGCTTAGAACATACGCCTAGCTATATCACTGAGGGCTACACAGGCTGTACCGATGGAAGCGTTATGGTGATGGATAGTGGTACGTCATTTAATGGCGAGGTTATAAAATCCTACTTGCGACTACCTTATACCAGTCTTAACACTCCCCATAAAAAGAAACGATTCCGAAAAGCGACATTAGAGCTATCTACGGGTAGCCAGGCATCGCTTGAATACTTGGCTGACTACGATTATGGAACTGGCGGCTCATCTTCAACATCAGTAACGACTGTTTACGGCGGCGGTGGATTTTGGGATGTAGCAACCTGGGGTGACTTCGTGTGGTCTAGCGCGGTAGTCGCATCAGCAGACGCATATTTAAACGGCAGCGGCATGAACATCAGCTTATTGATTGTCCATTCAAGCGCCACAGACCCGTCATTCACCGTTGAAGGTGTACAAATGAACTACTCCTTACGAGGCTTAAATAGATGAGTAATACTTTCACTAAACCTTCGGACCTCATTGCAGGCACAACTGCCCGCTCAGAAGATATTAACAATCGAGTCGATGCCTCAGAGACAGGTTTTGATAATGTCGAAGCGATCACTAATCGAGCAATTAAGCTTCCAGTTGGCACAGCAGGCGACCAGCTTATTTCCGAGTCTGGCCCTAACCGTGCTAACAAAGAGATTGGCTTCGATGCTAGTGGCAATTTAGTTCTTATTAGCTCGGCCTTTCAATGGAAAGGTGACTGGCTAACATCAACAGCTTATATCAAAAACGATATAGTACGCGACAGTAGCACTAAGAACCTTTACTCAGTTGTTGTAGATCACACCTCTGGCGTATTAGCTACAGACGTTACCGCTGTTAAGATGTCGATGGCAGTTAACGTTGTAGACGTTGAGACAGCAAAGACCGCAGCGCAGACAGCACAAACCGCAGCCGAACTGGCAGAGACAAATGCAGAAACAGCAGAGGTAAACGCCGAAACCGCAGAAACAAACGCTGCTGCTTCAGCCTCATCCGCAGCCGATGATTTAGTCCTCACTAACGCCGATGTAGTTATCACCAATGCCGATGTAGTTCTAACTCACGCTGATGTGGTTTTAACCCATGCTGATGTAGTTCTTGCTGAAGCAGATAAAGTACAAACGGGCTTAGACAAAATAGCCACAAACGCGGACGTAGTGCTTACCCACGCAGACGTAGTTCTAGCAGAAGCTGATAAAGTACAAACAGGTTTAGACCGCATTGCTACAGGCGCGGACGCAGCAACAGCAACTACTAAAGCGGGTGAAGCCTCCACGTCAGCGACCAATGCTGCTAACTCAGCTACAGCCTCCGCAGGAAGCGCAACATCAGCTGCGGGTGAAGTGACCTCAGCAGCTGCTCAGGTGACATTAGCCACTACTCAGGTTGGTCTAGCGACTACCCAAGCCACCAACTCAGCTAACTCTGCTACCGCAGCCGCAGCCTCTTATGATTCCTTTGACGATACCTACCTTGGAGCAAAGAGCACCAACCCTACCGTAGATAATGATGGTGACGCTTTAATTACAGGCGCACTACACTACAACACTGTAGCTAACACTATGCGTGTGTGGAATGGTTCTAGTTGGGCAGATGCTGGTTCAGCAATTAACGGCACTTCTGAGAGAACAAGTTATATAGCTACTGCAGCACAAACAACATTTTCTGCTGTATATGATGCAGGGTTTGTAGATGTATATTTGAACGGTATGAAGTTATATGCGGGATCTGACTTTACTGCTAGTTCCGGTACTACAGTCGTGCTTTCTACAGGTGCTACTGTAGGGGACATAGTTGACATTATTGCATTTGGTGCTTTCTCTGTAGCAGATACATACACACAAGCAGGTGCTGATGCTAGATTTGCATTGAAGAGTACGGAATACACGGATCGCAGAGTATACATCGCTACAGCATCACAGACTTCTTTTGTATCTGCCTACACCGCAGGATTCGTTGATGTGTACCTGAATGGTATTAAGCTTCAAGTAACTGCTGACTTTACTGCTACCACTGGAACCACTGTTGTTCTTACTGTAGGCGCTACAGTTGGGGATATAGTTAATATCATCTCTTACGGTACATTCACGGTAGCTGATACATATACTCAAAGTACTGCTGATGCAAAGTTTGCTCAGCTAAGCAATAACTTGAGTGACTTGGCTAGCGCAGCTACAGCACGTACTAACTTAGGTTTGGTTATTGGCACGGATGTACAAGCCTATGATGCAACTATTATGGTTGATGCAGATATTGGCTCTACAGTACAAGCCTACCCTAACTACTTAACTAAGACGGCAGTATATACAGCCATTTCAAATGACCACATCTACGCTGACACAGCTACAACAAGTGCTTTCACTATTACACTGCCTAGCTCACCCTCTCAGAATGACGTAGTAAACATCCAAGATATTAAAGGTAACTTCTCCACAGTATCTGTAACAGTTGCACGTAACGGTCAGACTATTATGGCGCTGGCAGCGGATATGACACTGGATGTAGACAACAGTAATTCTAAGTTTGTCTACGTGGGTACTGACTGGAGGGTTTCAGTATGAGTAAGTTAAGTGATTACTTTGCAGTAGGGTCGCCTGCTCGTGGGGAAGCAGTATTTCTACAGCAGCAAAATGGCGCAGCAATTAACTGGACAGTCCCTGCTGGTGTTACCAGTATTTCTATTCTTTGTGTAGGCTCTGGAGCCGCAGGTATTGCGGAGACTGCAATCAGTAGTGGTGGTGGTGGCGGAGGACTAGCTTGGGTAAATAATATATCAGTTGCATCTGGCGATGTGTTAGCAGTCACTACAGGCCGTCATAGCATTGGAACGTCTAATCAAAGCTACAGGAATACCAGACCAGATGGTGAAGATTCTTTGGTGGTTGGAGCGTCAACGTTATGCAAAGCGAGTGGGGGATGGTCTGGTGTTAGCACCAGCGGCTTTGCTACTCGCAGAGCCGCTACTGGTGGATCAGCCATAACTGGCTCTGGCGGAACTGGCGGAACTGGCGGGTACATATCCACAGCATATAGTGCAGGTAGTGGTGGTGGTTCTGGAGGGTACTCTGGCGCAGGAGGTGCAGGGGTGTCAATGCTGCTAGCTACTTTTGATGGGGGAGTTACAGGCAACACTGGCTCCGGAGGTGGGGGCGGCTCTGGTGGTGTTGGGACACAAAACGATACATACCTACAGGTTGGAGGTTCTGGCGGCGTAGGTGTGCTCGGAGAAGGGTCAAATGGGATAGGAGGGGCTTGTTGTCAGAGTTCTACCAGTCAAGGTGGTAAAGGAGGCTCAGGCGGCTTAGACGGTGAGAACCCTTGGTGGACATGGCGGTCTTATGGACTACCCTCGTCATCTGATGGTTTTGGGGCAGGTGGGTCATTCTACAGACATAGCTCAGCGGCAGAAAGCGTGGGGAACGATGGTGGCCCGGGGATAGTCCGTATCCTGTGGGGCGATGGTCGCTCATTCCCATCCACTGACGTAGGCCAATCTTAGGAGAACAACATGCAATATGATTTAATCAAAGATAACTCAATAGTACAGACAGCAACCTTCGTCCCTGAAGAAATACCAACACCCTCTGATAAAGGCACATGGTTAGAGCGAGTAGATACGATGCCTGAGTACGATCCTAGCTTCAAGTACACCACTGACGTACATACAGTAACAGCAACACAAAGCATCACTTCACGTGATTTAGTTTACTTACCTTTAGAGGTTATTCAGGGCAACTTAACACGCCTTATAGATATGAACACACGGTATTCAATCCTTGCTACTGCTGACGAAACCAAACAGAGAAACATGGCAGCCAAGTCTATCATTCTAACCAGAAAAGAATCGCTGGGAACTATCTCAGTTGATGAGACAGTAGAGTTAAATGATAACGAGGCGGTGTTCACCTACATTGAGGCAACACGCTCTGAGGGCAATGCAAAGGAAGCTCTAGTGAACTCAGCAGGCGCCACCGTTGCAGACCTTGAAGGAATGACATTATGAGTAAAGTAAGAGACATAGTAGAGCTAACACGAACTAACGTAGTTGATGCTGATATTGGCACGGCTGTACAGGCTTATGATGCAACCATCGTAAATGATGCTGATATTGGGGTGACAGTATTAGCACCTGATGGTGATGGTTCTGGGTTAACAGGTGTAGATGCCTTGCCTACACAGGCTACTAACAGCGGTAAGTTCTTAACGACTGATGGTAGTGCTGCTAGTTGGGGCGTGGCTGGGTCAAGTGTTGTCAGAGTAGCAAGAACAAGTAATACAATTTTAGCACTTGGTGACAATAGTAAACTTATTGATATTACTAGTGGTACATTCACACAGACATTCACAGCGGCAACAACGCTAGGCGATGGGTGGTTCTGTTATATACGCAACGCAGGGACAGGTAATATCACACTTGATCCCAATGGTGCTGAAACGATTGATTCGCTAGCTACTTTTATTATGTATCCGGGTGAAGTGAGGTTAGTCCAGTGTGATGGAACAGAACTTCTAAGCATTGTACTTACGGCATTTTCAGCACTCACATATACATCAACTACTACTTTTACTCAGCCGCCGGGTTACTCCAATACTTTCATTAAATTAACTGGCGGTGGTGGCGGCGGTGGCGGTGGAGCTATGATGACATATAATGCTGACGGTGGCGGCGGTGGTGCAGGTGGCGCGTTTTTTAGCGGTTTTTATGACATACCTGTTGGCAATATAACAGTTACAGTCGCTTCAGGTGGTACTGGTGGTTTAGGCGCAACGGGTACGACTGCTGCCGATGGTAATTATGGTGGTTCAGGTGGGAGTAGTTCTGTTGGGTCTATCGTTTCAGTCGGCGGTGGTGCAGGTGGCGCTAAAGGTGATGATGCTAGCTTGCAGGGCGCGATAGGGGGGTCTATCACAGGAGTTACACTAACTGGCTCCGATTTCGGTGGCACAACCGAAGCTGCGTCTATTTATGGAGGTGGAAGCGGAGTATCCCCAAGCAACAACGGAACAGGAGGATCAGGCTATGGGTCAATCTTTGGTGGTGCTGCGGGAGGTAACGGTGCAGGTGTTCATTCTGGTATACCTTCTGCAGATGTTGCTAATGAATTTAATGGTGGTGCTGGGGGTGTTACTGGGACTTATAGTCTAGGCGGTGGTGGTACAGGTGGTGTAGCGTCAGCAACTCTGGCTAATAGGCATGGTGAGAATATATCAATATCAGTCAGAGAAGGCGGTGGCGGCGGTGCTACTGGCCCAGATACAGGAACTACTGGCTCAACAGCGAGGTCTGGTAATGGTGGAGATGGAGGATGGAGTTGTGGGGGTGGCGGCGGCGGCTGTGGAAATGAAAGCGCTGTTACCAAAGCTGAAGGTGGTGATGGTGGCGATGGTGGCAGAGGCGAAGTTGTAATCACGGGGATAGTATAATGAAAGCACATGTAATAGAAAATGGTAAAGTCACTAACACTATAGAGGTGGATTCTTTAGATTTTATGCCTAACCTGATTGATGCTTCATTAGGCGGTAAGATTGGCGACCTGTGGGATGGTTCAGTATTCAGTGAGCCTGCTCCAACAGCAGAAGATATAGCAGTTATGGCAGCCTCAGTTCGTAAGGAGCGTGACTCTCTCATAGCAGCCACAGACTACTACGCCCTAACTGACGTAACGATGAACGCTGAAATGACTACATACAGGCAGGCGCTTAGGGACATTACGGCTCAAGCTGGCTTCCCTAATGAAATCACATGGCCAGAGGAGGTATAACAAATGTCTAAAGCAAGAGATTTTGTAGAATACATGCGAGGTGTATCCTCTAACGTACAAACACAACTGTCATCAAGGTTGGCTGATTCCAATATAGGATCTACAGTACAATCTTATGATGCTCAAACATCAAAGACGGACGTAGCAGAGACACGATCAGCATCCTTGAACCTAGCAGATAATGTACTAGAGCGTCCTGAGATTAAAGATTACTCTGAGACAATTCAAGCAATGGCAGCTAACGATGTTGACCTTTCATTAGGCAATGTCCAAACCAAGTCTATTGCTGGATCACAGACCCTAACCTTCTCTAACCCTCCTGCTTCTGGTAAGGCGGGATCATTCACTCTAATTGCAACACTAAGCGCTACTCCAGTAATCACATGGCCTACGTCAGTCGATTGGGCAGGTGGCACAGCGCCTGATTTAACTGCTGCTGGTGTAGACATATTCTCCTTTATAACACTTGATGCAGGTACTACTTGGTACGGATTTACTGCTGGGGCTGACATGCAATGATAGCCAATAGAATGAGGATGGGTGGTGGTACTCCAAAAGACTATACAACTAACTTCCTTGTTATTGCTGGTGGTGGTCAAGGTGGCGGTAGAATGGGAGGCGGGGGTGGTGCTGGCGGATTGCGTACTTCTTGGGGTTCAGTATCAGGAGGTGGTGCTTCTGCACAAGCAGCCCTTACGCTGACAGCAGGATCTGTATATACGGTCACTGTAGGCACAGGTGGATCTGGAGGAACTGCATCCACTAAAGGTGGATCAGGTTCAAGCTCAACCCTATCAGGATCAGGAATAACTACTGTATCTACTAATGGTGGCGGCGGAGGTGGTTGTTATAATAATATAACCCCTACATCTGGTGGCTCTGGCGGAGGTTTTGGTGGCTATCCTACAAACACAGTAGGTGCCGCAGGTATGGCAGGGCAAGGTTATGCAGGCGGTGCATCTGGCTCCACTAACTATAAAGCCGCAGGTGGTGGTGGTTCAGCTGCTGTAGGTGCTAATGCTGTTGGTAATAATGCAGGTGCTGGTGGTATAGGCGTATCCTCTAACATCACTGGTACATCATACCGATGGGCCGCAGGTGGTGGTGGTAGTTTATATTCCACAGGATATTCGGCGGCGGGTGGTCTAGGCGGCGGGGGTGGTGGTGGTAATGATAATACTACTGAAAGAGGCGTGGCTGGATCAGGTGGTATTAATGCAGGACAGAACGGATCAACTAGTTCACATGGTGGCTACGGTGGAGCTAACACAGGCTCAGGTGGCGGCGGTGGTATGTATAGCACAGGGTATGGAGGCACGGGTGGATCAGGCACAGTAATCCTACGTATAGCAACCTCAACCTACACAGGAACCCACACAGGCTCCCCAACGATAACCACATCAGGTACTGACACTATAATCATGTTCACTGGCTCAGGGAGTTACACAGCATAATGGCAAACTTCGCACAGTTAGAAAACAACGTAGTAACTCAAGTGATTGTAGTTGCTGATGAAGCGTTAACGGATGTAAACGGTATAGACTTCTGTACGTCACTACTTGGCGGCACATGGCTTGCATCAGATAGTAGTCTCTATAAGAACAATGCAAGTATGGGCTTTACTTATGATCCTGTAAGAGATGCTTTTATAGCACCTAAGCCATACCCAAGCTGGGTGCTTATTGAGTCAACGTGTCAGTGGGAAGCTCCAGTGACGCAGGCGCATGAAGATACGGAGTGGGATGAAGACACATTAACGTGGATCACTTTTAATCTACCTGTATAAATAAAGCCAGGGTCTTAGCTATCACGCTAGAGATAAGCCTAGCACTTAAACCAAGTAATTTATAACCAACTTATCTACAAGGCACTAGCGGCCTAAGTAGATGCACTTACCCTATTAATAGATATACCAACGCAGCTTTGCGGTTTTAGTGCTGCTTATAGAAAAGGAAGACTGATGGAGGCTGATGCGCGTTTTGACAGACTGGAAGCAAAAATAGACAAGCTCGCAGATGCAATGTCAATGCTTATAAAGCATGGCACAAAAATCGAAACACTGGAGGAGCACAACAATACCCAAGACAGGCGATTGAATAAGCACAGTGGAGAGATTGATGCTAATAAAATTGCAATCGCTTTGCAGGGTAAAACCAGCAATTCAAACGAGTGGTTTGTTCGCATCCTTATCGTGGCATTAGTGTCGAGCGTAGCGTTTATGTTGAGGGGTTCGTGATGGATTTAGAGAATCTTAAAGAGTTTGCAACTCCAAGGCAGTGTCAGATCATTGACGCTGTTATCAAATACGGCTCTCAAGCAAAGGCAGCTACAGCTTTAGGGATCAATCATCGAGGACTAGAGCGCACACTTAAACGAGCCAAGGAACAGGCAGCGAAGCAAGGCTGGTCGCCCCAGCATAACTATGTTCATAGCGTCCCTGATACTCACATCGTTAAGGGAGTGAGCACGTTTTACGATGAGGACGGCAAACCTATACGTCAGTGGGTTAAAAGTGATTTAAAGAAAGAAAGCCAAGAAGCCGCCTTACAAGCCTTTGCAGATGGTTTAATGGAAGATCTGCCTAAGTATAACCCTACTCCAAGAAAGCCCATTAAAGACCTACCTGAGCAGCTTACAGCGATTGTTATAGGTGATGCTCATATAGGCATGAAAGTTTCCAATAGCCGAAACAAAGGCGAGGGAGAATGGACGCTAGAAATAGCAGAAGCAGTAACGCTTGAAGCGGTTAGCTCTTTAATTAAAGCTACGGGCGGATCGGATACGGCTCTATTGCTTGATTTAGGTGATTTCCAGCACTTTGATAACCAAGCTGGAACCACCACGTCAGGCAATAACCACATGGATATGGATGGCGACTATGGCGAAATGATAGCCGCTTGCCAGAGAATATACCGTCAGTCTATTGAGATGATGCTAGAAAGCCATAACAACATCATCGTAATGATGGTTCGCGGAAATCACAACGACAACACATCTAGGGTTATTAACGTCATGTTGCAGGGGTTCTACGAGAGTGAGCCGCGAGTAACGATTATGGATAATGCCCACAAGTTTCAAAATCTTACCTACGGCAATAACCTTCTTGTAACGCACCACGGCGACCGTATGAAGCCGCAGAGAGCATTTGAGTATGTAGCCAGGTCATTAGCTAAAGACTGGGGACTACCGCATAAGCACCTTCTTATGGGCCATGTGCATCATCACACTGCCGTTGAAATTGGGGGAATGCTTTGTGAAACATTCCAAGCTCTGCCAGCGCCAGACGCATGGCACTCGGATTCAGGATATGGCGCTAAACGGACTATGAGCGCAATCGTGTATGACAAGCAGCATGGAGAAATTCAACGCCACAAAGTAGGTATCGGCCAGTTAGAGGCGGCAGCATGAGCATGATTATCGAAATGCTAAGACGCCATGAGGGCGTAGAAACTCACGCATACAAATGTACAGCAAACAAAACCACAATTGGCGTAGGTCGCAACATAGATTCAGATGGCGGTATTGGATTATCTGACGATGAAATTAACTACCTTTTAGCCAATGACGTAAAGCGTGTTGAAGCCGAATTAACTCAAGCATTTGAATGGTTTAAAAAATGCAATGTGCCGCGAAAAGACGCTATGCTTGACATATGTTTCAACATTGGATTGCCAAGATTGAGGCAGTTTAAGAAAGCCTTAGCAGCTATGTCAGCAGGGCATTATGAGATTGCAGCCGTGGAGTTTTTGGATAGTAGATGGGCCTCACAAGTAGGCCAAAGAGCCATCACTATCGCAGAGATAATTAGATCAGGAGAGTATTGATCATAAACATTGCAAAGCACATGAATGAGTTACGAATTGTGCCTCGCATGATGATGCTTGCTTATATGTTCTTACTGCTCGACTCCTCATATTGGTATATGCACTTACTAGCCCCAAGCACTCAACAAGCTAGCTTTGTCGCTGCTATCTTAGCGGCTGGCGCAGGTTGGTTCACCATATACGTCAACTCAGGAGGTAACAAGTAATGATTGCAGGCTTATTGTCGGTTATCACATCATCAACCGCAGGCAGTGTTGTCGGTGGTTTCTTTGGGTGGCTGAACAGGCGTGAAGACCGAATTGTTGCCGCTCAGAATCAGGTATATGAATTAAAGTTAATTCAAGCAAACGCGAATGCTAGTCAGCAAACATCAGAAGCTAGAGCTTTTGAGGAATCACAGAAAACTAAAGGTAGCTTCTCAGGCGCAATTAAGTCAGCAGTAAGGCCGATTATCACTGGTGTACTTTACTGGTACGTTTGGCAGTTTATTGTAGTGTTGAAGAATGTCACAGGCGGTCTTGAGAGTGTTGATCCTGTAGCGGCGCTAGCGTTGTATGAAATGATAATGCTGTCGATTGTTAACCTAGCGTCCATGGCGACAAGTTGGTGGTTTGCATCACGACCTAGCGGGGCAACTACCATTGCTAGCGGGACTCGAATATTTAAAAAACCTTAAAGCGTTCCTGAATCAACAACTACCTTAATCAAATTATTAGTAACCAATAACACAATGGAGAGACAAAATGGCTCTTGGTCAATTACCTTACCCTACTAAACCAAACCTTAATTCGCCTATAACACGTCAAGTGAATGCGAACTCAACGGTTCAGGGGCAGCTTAATAATATATTCTCCTCGGGCAATCCCATGCTTGAGCGAGCTAAAACCCGTGCGGCACAAGCCGCTAATAAGCGTGGCCTGCTTAACTCGTCTATGGGGGTACAAGCAGGGCAAGAGGCGATGTTCAATTACGCTACGCCGATAGCTCAAGCAGACGCATCAACGTACAGCAAGCAAGATTTGACCAACCAGGCTGCAGAGAATCAATTCGCAACTGCTGCTAATAAATACAGCACCGATTCTGCCCTAAGCAAACAGGGCTTTGATAATAGTTACGGGTTGAACGACCAATTATTCAGTCAACAAGCGGGTACTGGCCAGTATGCTGGTCAGGGCTTAATTGGCATGAACTTAGCAAGTAAGTTAGCGGTGCAAGAAAGCTCTCAGGAACACGATAGCAGCCAAGCCTCTTTAGACCGAGACTTTAAGACAGAACTTCAGGATAGCCAGCAAGGCTTTACATCTAGTGAAAGTGAGTTACGCCGAGAAGGCGCGGCCTCTGAGAGCAAGTTAGGCCGAGAAGCTACCGTATCTCGTGATGCGTTACTGGAGTCAAATACCGTAGCTCGTGACGCGTTATCGCAAACGAATACCGTATCTCGTGATGCGTTATTGGAATCCAATTCTAAAGCTCGGAATGCGCTATTAGAATCGAATACAGTGGCTCGTGATGCGTTATCTGAATCGAATACAGTAGCTCGTGAGGCGGTAAACCGAGCAGCTATTGTATCTCGGGATGCGCTAGCAGCAGCAGCGGTAGTAACTGAAAGTAATGCAAAACGAGCACAAGAAACTCTTACGGCAGCACAAAGGACGGCGGACGCTAAAACAGCGGCAACAGCCTTAGCGGCAGCTAATACGGCTAACACTAATTTGCAGGGTAAATTGGAGGCAGAAGCAAAAACTCTAGGCCATGAAAATGACCTCGAATTAGCGAAAACGAAGTCAGCTTTAGACATTGGCGTTATTGACGCTGAAGTATATGCCAACACTCAAGGTAGTTACTTGGATGCAGCTAATGATCTTATGAAGCAAAGTGCAATATCGGTTAACGAAATTCAAACTTCTAACACAATTTCTGGAGAGGATAAGACCACAATGCTAGCTGATCAGGCTACGTTATTAACTCTACACCTCACTAAGACGAAGACACTTTATGAAGAGACCCCATCTTGGGAGCAAGGTTGGACTACGCTAGACACAATTTCAACATAGGTTAGCTAAGGCAGCTAGAAAAGATGTGGACGGTAGTGATAGTCCGATCAATAACGTATTAAAAAGGAAGTGATTTTATGTTCGATTTTTTTGAAGAATTATGGGACTGGGGTGGTGAGGTTGTAGGCGAGTCATTTAAATGGCTTGGAAAAAACCCTGAAGTTGCTGCAGGTCTTGCCAGTGGTCTTGGTAAGGGAGCCGTTGCGTATTTAGCCGCGCAAGAGAAAAGCAAAAGCGATAGGGAGTTAGAGGAGTTGCGTCAGCGCAGAACGGACAATCGACACTACGCTCAATATGGAGGCATTGGCGGGTACGTTAAGAATCTAACGGCAGATGGAGGCACTTTAACTCAAGGGCTTCTAGCCAATCAGATGGGAGGTTAGAGCATGGCGTTAAGAGATAGTTCAGGAAATTTGGTCGGCCTAAGTCGTGGTGGATCGCTTAATGGTGCAGGCGTTAGTAATAATGTTGGCGGTAGCGGGAATGGTAATGGCAGGGGTAGCTTCTTTGGAAGGGATCTTTCCCCAGGGCCATCTCAAGCTGAAAACAGAGCAGCAGCCTTAGCGAAAAATAACGCTATTAAAAACGAAGCTGACAAAATGGCTGAATTAAATCTGATCAATGAAGCGGCTAAAGCAAGCGAGGCTCAAAAGCGTAAAGCGTCCGAAGCTAAGCGACTTAAAGCTCAAGCGGATAAAGTGCGGTCAGAGGGTATTATTAATAGACGTAAATCCGTGGCGGCTGAAAACGCTGCTATTGAGGCTGAATCGAAACGGATGCTTACTGAAGGGTCGAAGATTACAGATCGAATAAATCAAAATAACGCTGATCAATCTCAGGCAGCTAATACAACTATAGCTAACACTGTAAGTGAAAATCCAATTGGGGTAATGCCATCAACCGCAGTGACAACGCCGTATCAAGGTCAAGTTTATTATGACTCTAAAGGTAATGAGCATAATAGCCAGGTTGCTGCTAATAACTCAGATCAGAATTTTAGTGAATTAGAATTACAGGCTGATATAACTAAAATTCAGGAAAATAATGAACGTAGAGGGATTAATAAAGAAGACGTTTTTGGAAATGTATTTGACGAGATAACCACAAGTTCAATATCTAAGCGTGATGCAGATGCTTATATGCGTGGAGGCTTAGACACTAACGATGACCGAAACACGACTGTAGTTAATGGCGTTCAAGTTGATGACATTAGCACTCAATCCACTAACAACAAAGATACGCAAGTAGGATCTTCTAACGGTGTTCCAGTTGACGACATAAGTACCAATTATATCGACCTATCCCAGTTCAAAGACTTGGGGTATGAGACTGAGCAAGAGGCTTATCAGGCTTATCAGGATCTCTCTCCTGAAGCTAAGCAAGTTTTTGATGCTTTGAGAAACCCTGGCATGGGACGGAAGATTCTTGAAGGGATTGCGGGTGGTCTGTTCCCACCAATTAAAATAGCAGGCTTGCTATCTAGGTACGTTGGCAAAAGCGGCTCTTTGAAAGATCAATTTAACCGTGCTGAACAAACAGTCATTACGGCACAAAATAATAGAGATAATCAAAATAATTCTTCAGGTGATAATAACTCTAACGATGGCGGGTCTGCTGATATTGCTGTTCTGCCTGAAGATACTGAAGACTCTACTTCAAACTACGAAGGTATTTCTGCATATACCGACATATTCGGCAAATACAAATTTTAAGGAATTATTATGAACGGTCTAATTAATCAAGCGATGGCGGTCGAAGAAATTCCACAGCAATCCGCGCCAGAACAAGTAGTAGATCAGGAATCGCCACAAGCAAATAATGGCAATAAGAAAGAGGCATATAAAATTATCTCTAGCCAAATGGTTAATCTACTATATAAATCAGCAGATTCTATTGTTGATTCTGTTCGTGCTAGCGGCCCAAAGGAAATGGCGGATACTCTTGCTCGTATTATGATTATGGCCGTTAATAGTATAAAGCTAGCAGGCAAGAAGGTTGATCCAGATGTAATGCTAATGTCTATGATCCAGCTAACTAAGGCTCTAGCGGAGATTTTGACTGAGGCGGGCGTAATTGACAAAGACCCTAGACTAATTGAGGAGTCATTCTTTGCTGCAGTGTCATTAGCTGATGATAAATTACAAAAAGAAGCGATTACTCCCGAAGAAAGTCAGGAGTACGCAGCTATTATGCAAGCGATACGACAAATGCAGCAAGCATCATTAAAGCAAGGTGGTGCGCAGGAGCAGGTGCAGCCACAAGAAGTACAGAACGGGGGTGACGTATGAGTTTCGGTGGATTGATAGCAGCTTCAATGAGTAGTGGTTTGCAGGGTGCTGCAGACTCAATGGGCGATAAGCTGCGGGCTGACGCAGTAGCCGCTAGGGCTGAAACTCTAGAAAAACAGCGCCTTAAAGGTAATCGTGAAACTGACCGACTAAATGCTGAGAGGGTAGATAAGCTTGCAGTTAAACGAGCTAAAACGAATCAAGGCTATGCTGTAGATACAGCTAAAACCCTTACTGAAGCTAGAGCAACTACAGCAAGTACCCTAGCTGGGACTAATGCTGCAGCGGAAGCTTTAAAAACACCAAAAACCACAGCTCCTAAAATCACAATGATTGAGGATGACTTAGGGGTTAAGCACCCATACTCACTAGGCACTGACGGTCAACTTCATAAAGTGCAAATTGCTGGTAGCGGCTCTATGTCTGATGTTCCGCAGGACGTTATGAGTGCTGCTGATCAGTATGCTGAAAGCCGTATTAGTGAGCAGGCTGGATGGACAACTAACGATGAAACAGACTTCTCAGACTTTGGTGGTAGCAGAACTCAAGCCTTTGAAGCTTATAAGCAAGAGTACCTAAAGGGTAATGGCTACGGTTCTGGCCTAGTCGGTGGGCAAATGACACCACAAGCAGCGGTTGATCCAGTTAGTGTTGATAGTGCGGCTGTAATAGACGATTTCTACTCACAAGTTGATACTCCACAGCAAGGCAGTAACGCGCAGCCACAGGCAGTTAAAGAGAGAACTAACAACGCTGATCCATTAGCATATGGGGACGCCACTACATTAAATATAGATCCATCACTTCCAAGTAGAGGTCAAAGGAAAATAAACAACTTAACTGCCGAGATTAGTAGCCTCAAGCAAACTATATCTACACTAGAGAAAATGGGTGCTGAATCCAATGAAGTAGGTAACTCTAAAAGGATTAAGGCGCGTATAATTTATGAGCAGAAGACGCTTAAACAGTTAGAAGAAAAACTTGATGCGATAAAGTAGTAGATTAAGGAAAATTATGTCTAATTTTGATGTCCAGGGCGCTCGTAATGCGGGCTTCAGTAATGATGAGATAGTGAACTCTTTAGCCAAGAAGCGAGGTTATGATTTAACAGGCGCTCGTAATGCGGGCTTTAATGATGATGACATTATAAATCTCTTGGCTGCCCCCAGGCCAGTACAGCAATCAGCCAGTAACGACCTTCAGTACACAGGTACGGACGAAGACAGGGATGGCGCACTAAGTTATTCAGTAGACCAAGCTCAGCAGTTATGGGGCCGTGGTGTTCAGTCTATTGGTGAATTGTTTGGATCTGAAGGCGCTGAAAATATTGGCCGTAATATTGTTGAACAACAAAAGATAGACATTGCTAGCGGTGGTTATCAATCCCAATACAACCGAGGCAGCTTGCGCGAAACCTTCAATGAGGATGGTTTTGGTAACGCTGCAGGTTACGTTTTGGAGAAGATGCTAGAGAACTCTGCCACTAGTGGTGCGGCTCTTGTAGGCGCTGGAGCGGCGGGTATCGCTGCTGTATTTAGCGCTCCTGCTGCGTTAGTTATCGGTGGTGGTACGTATATTTCATCAGCCTTAATGGGTACGGGTGAAGCCGCTCAGGAGATGGAAGACAAAGGCGTTGATGTTAATAACGCTAAAGCTTTAGGCGCTGGCGTTTTAATCGGCATATTAGATAAGTTTGGTGCTGGAAAGGTATTCCCTGCTGGCACACTACTGAATAGTACGGGCGACCAGGTTGTTAAAGAGCTGGTAGTAAAAGGTTATGGCGAAGCAGCTAAAGAAGTTGCCAAGAAGCTAACCAAGAAGGTTGGCGCTGAAACCGTTACAGAGGTAGGACAGGAATCAATCCCCATAGCTGTAGCAGCTAGTGAGGGCGCAACCTATACCAATGACGAGATACTAGATACCTTTATTGATACCGCCTTTATATCAATGGGCATGAGTGCTGGCCCATCTGCAGTTTCTACTGCCGTAGAAGTTAATCAAGGTCTTAAAAACGGCGCTAAGGTTCCTCCAACATGGAGCAAGCGTAACAATGATGATGGTTCCGTTTCAGTTGTTAACGATTTAACAGGTGAAGATGAATCTACCCATAGAACAGAAGAACTAGCTGATATAGATTTAGCTTCAAAAGTCAGCTCACATGAAATTGATTCTCAGTTAGATGATGCGTTATCGGACGATATATTCAGCACTGATTTTGTATCTAACTTAGAACAGGTCATTGAAGAAAATAGGACTATTCCACAAGCTAAACTTGGCACAGATGGCGTAATCTATTCTGGTAGTGACGCTCCTATTGGAAACACTGGCAATGCAAACACTGGCTTAGACGGCCAAACTGTATGGTCTACGCCACAGGTTCCTCAAGAAGTAGTTGCGGCCCCTGTAGCTGAAGTCGTACCTGAAACATTGACGCTTGGTTATGATGGCCAGCCTAGCAATGTTTTCCCTAATCGCCCAATTTATCTGGGTGGCCCTGTACGTGAAGTTGGTAATGCCAATAACGGCCTAGATCAAACAGTACCTTGGACAACTCCAGTAGATCAGACAACATCCACACGACCAACTAACGAGCAACGTGGCCAAGCAGCACTTAATGCTGTGAATGATAATGACTTAAACCAGTACGAGCCTTCGATAGAAGACACTACAGGCCCAACAACCCGATACCAGCCTAATCCTGACCATGTAGAAGTAGTTAAAGCACAGGGGCTAGATGAACGCTTTGCGGATGATAATTACCGTAACGTGACTAATGGGATGCTTGGCGACCTAGTGAAAGGCGGCGGCATTGTATACACGTATGACAGCAATGATAGAATCACTGGACGTACATCCAGTGGTAATCCTGACTGGTTTAAAGATAGCGATTCAATGAACTCAATGAAGTATGTTGAGGATACTGTAGCTAAAGCACTATCTGGTAAAAAGCTAGGTGTGAACCAGCAGGCCGTCATTACTGAAATGATGAACTATCACGATGAAGGCAATGATCTAAATCGGAATCAGGAGTATTTTAAGGATTCAGGCTATACTTACGAAGAGGTTATGCAAGAGCCTAATATCCTAGACTACGCCGATGAGCGAGGGGTAGAGTTATACCAAGATATTAACGACAGTAGCGTTGTAGTATCTGCTAAAGATATGGTTAAGCTAGCGGTTGAAGCTGGCGTTGATGCTGGCACAGTATCGAAAATGTACATTACTACGCCAAACGATAAGGCGTTTATCAACAAAGTAAACCAAGCTATTTGGAGTAAGAGAAATGAGCACAGAGAAGCCAAGACGCCAAACTTGGAACGAGTTGTTGGTGGACGTGAAGGAATCACAGAAGAAGCTGGCACTCAAGGAGAAGTTCCTAGCGGTGCGCAGGCAGGAGTTAATGAATCGCTTGGACAAAGTAATCAACGATCCGAATCTACAGGATTAGATTCTAGCTTTGACCTAACCACTCAAACCGAGTCAGAGCTAGCCACACTTGCTGGACGTGATATTGAAGGCGGTGATACTAAGGCCCAGATTGATAGAGAAGCCCCACTCTTAACGCTTGATGGCGGCAATGCAACCTTGTCGAGTCAGTCTGACCCGATGCAAAATGACCAGTCTGGCGACCTATTCAACCAAGTTGGTGAGTCAGTGGCTCCAACCAATAAAGTCCAATCTACTACAGAAGTAAGCGATAACCTACCGACTGCTAACCCAAGGTTTACTGCGCGTGATGATGGTAGCGTAAGAATCAATCCTAAGAATGGCGCGCCTGAACACTCAAACGTAGAGCCAAGAGAGTTAGACGAGAGTAGGATTTTCACGTCTTTGTATGAAGATGTTGAAAGACTCGAAATGAGTGCTGAAGACTTCAAGGATGTGGTTAGTAGTCGGTCAAGCTTATTCAAGTCACCAGAAGCAGTGTATGACGCAAGAAAGTCAGTTGATCCTAGTGATATTGTTTATGCGCCAGAACCAATCAAGACTGGCGAAGACTGGGTAATACCAGCAGGTAGTGAGTTGATTAAAGAGCGCCAACGAACTCTTGATGACTATGAGCAGCCAGACGGCGGCGAGCGTATAACTATCAGTAAAGTGGGTGAGCGATTTGTTATCACCTCAAACTACAATAATCGTTATACACATGAACCAAAAACATTTTGGGTTGAGACAAGCGATGCCCCTGTATTGTCACGACAAGACTCTGCGAATAATTTAGAAGACGCTATTATTTACGCTAAAGGTATGTGGCTAAATATCTACGGCGACATAATGGGTACAGATAAATGGAACGATAGCGCCATTGAACAAACCGAAACCGCCTTATTGAAAGCGGAAAACGGTGGCAAAACTATCCTTTCCCTATTTGACTATACGGGACACTGGGGCCAACCTTATGCAGATGCTGGATACAATGTTATCCCTCTGGACATACAAAACGGTCACGATATAACAAAGCTTTCAAACGAATACCTTTCTGAAGAACTTGGTATTGAAGGTGAAATCTGGGGCATATTAGCTGCCTGCCCATGTACTGACTTTGCTTCGTCAGGCGCAAGGCACTTTAAAGCTAAAGACGCTGATGGACGCACGGAAGCTAGTAAGGATTTAGTGATTGCGACCCTTGATCTAATCGAGACTTTAGACCCTGTTATGTGGGTATTAGAAAACCCTATGGGCAGAATCCAAAGGCTTACTGGATTACCTAAAGCTAGGATGAAATTTGATCCGTGGGTTTATGGCGATGCCTACACTAAAGAAACCTACCTCTTCGGAAAGTTCAACACTGACCTTCCTCAGATACCAGTTGACCCTGTAATGAAGTCCATCATGCACAAAAAGTATGGCGGCAAATCACTCAAAACTAAGAATGCTAGAAGTGCTACTCCAAAGGGGTTTGCAGCAGCGTTTTTCCAAGCCAACAATGAAGCTAACCAAACGGTTCAGCAGTATGTTGACGGACGCTTCCCAGAGCTAAGTAAGTCTGTTGAAGCCGCTATTGGTCGTGGTGCAGTCGAAGAAGATATTAGAGAAGCGATAGGTGATGATCCTTTTGAATCGTCAGATACAGCGCAAGTGGATATAGAAAATCTTAGTGTGGATGGAAGCACTGATACTGAGACGGCTCCTGCTGATACAGCGCCTACTGAAGCATTGACCAAGAAAGGCACAGCTTTAGTTGATAAAGCTTCAGAGCGATTTGAAGACTTCGGTGAAGTTATCTACGGTGCTAAGAAAGACACTGCCACTATTCGTGAAGCCTTGAGTGCTGATATTGATGTTTCGGCAGTTCCTTTAAGTAAGTCTTTCCCTAAGCCTAACTATGTGAAGCTGGCCGAGGCGGGCGTGGACAGGCGTATATTAGGTTTAATATCTTTCCTACGTGGGAACATTCCAGCTAAGCCTAGAAAGTCTCACAAAATCCGTAGATGGGCCGAGAGTGTAGAGAAAGTAAGGAACATAGCTAGTGGCGTAATGTCAGGAGAGTTAGCAATTGACCACGTAGTTAATACGCTTGGTGGTGGAGTTGGTGACAAGCTTAATGGTCTTAGGCCGCTACTTTCTATAGCGAATTATATTCCTGCAGATGCTATACAAGAGATTGGAAACTTCAAATTAACGAAGATGTTCTTCTCAAAATTTGGCGATAAAAATAATGTAAATAAATGGGAAGTTAAGGATAGCTCTCAGCAGTCTGGACTAGGAGGTATGGGAGCCTCAGCATACTTTGACACGATTGAAGAAGCTGTAAATCACTTAAAAGAGCAAATCTCAAACCCTGATAGTACCGCATCAAACCAACTAACCAAGTTTGATGTATGGTCTACCCGTGGTGAAGAAGGCTTTGTCTTAGGTAAGAAGATAGGAACCAGGAAGTATATTGAGCTTGGTAACTTCGATACTGCCCAAGAAGCACTTAATTACTCCAGAGATAATAACGCTCTATTAGTTGAGCAGTTAAAGCAGAAGAAGAAAATTGGCAATGTTCGCCGCTCTGAGCAAAATGAACGTGTTGGTATAGACCGCCGTAAAGGTAAGAATATTACCTCTGCTGAGTTTGGTGATACCTTTGGGTTCCGTGGTGTACAGTTCGGTAATTATGTTGAAAACGATAAGCGCCAGCAAGACATTAATAATGCCTATGACGGCCTGCTAGACTTGGCTGAGATTATTGGCGTACCCCCTAAAGCAATCTCTCTGAACGGTGAGTTAGGCTTAGCCTTTGGTGCGCGTGGTAGCGGTGGTCAAGACTCTGCAGCAGCACACTACGAGTCTGGCAATGTGGTTATCAACCTAACCAAGATTAATGGTGCTGGAAGTTTGGCCCATGAATGGTGGCACGCTCTTGATGATTACTTTGGACGTATGGGAGCCATGAACGGCTACATTACGGAAAAGGAGCGTAAGGAACGAGGCATAATTAAAAACGAAGCTGGCGAATCTACTTACGGCAAGCTTGATCCGAAAGACTTTGGTGTGCGTCCAGAAGTTTATGACGCCTTTAAGAACGTGGTCAGCGTGCTTGAACAAGACACGACCATGACAGAAAGAGCTAAGGTTCTTGATGGTCGTAAGTCGAAGGATTATTGGTCTACTGTAATAGAAGTGACTGCACGAACTTTTGAAACTTATATCATTAAGAAGTTACAGAATAGTGGTTACGAAAGTGATTACCTAGCGACCATACTGCCCAAGGATGCTTGGGATGCTATGGAGCAAGTAACTGGCAACTTTGACGAGTCATACCCATACCCGACTGAATCAGAGCTAGCTGCAGTAGAGCCTGCGCTTGATGCTTTGTTTGATGTTATGGAGAGTAAGGAAACCGACTCAGGTGTTGCACTATTCTCTAGAACTGATACAGATAAGGCTGGCAAGCTTGATATGTCTAACGCCGCTCGCATGGAGCGGGCTAAAGAGATGGGCTTTAATATTGATGAAATCGTCTATCACGGCACAAAAGAAGATTTCGATGCCTTTGATCCTGAGAGAGCCATCGGCACTCAATACTGGTCTACCACCGATAAGGCCTCAATAGAGGCTGGCGAAGCTGGCGCTCAGGGTAGTGGTGTAATTAAAGCCATGTATGTGCGTATAAAAAATCCAGCCGATTGGGACTTATATGACAGGCTTGGCATTGACGAACTTATAGGTAGGGGCTATGACGGCGTGGCTTTAAAGGAGGGCGACCATACCACTTACATCGCTTTTGATCCGAACCAATACCGTTCAATTGACGCGGCTTTTGATCCTGCTCAAGCAGATTCAAGTAATACTTTTTTCAGTAGGTCTCCTAGCATTAGCAGTAAAGCCGCCGCCGTCACGGAAGCAGATAGTCGTGCTACCGTCAGTGCGCATGAGGCAAGTGAAGTCATCGACAGTATCATCGTAGACTGGGCTGGAGACAATAGGGGTGACGAGTTTGTTCTTGTTGACACCTACGAAGACCTTCCTCAAAAGATAAAGGATGATGCAAAAGATCAGGATGCCGAGAACAGCATAAAAGGCGTATTCCATAACAATAAAACCTACATAGTTTTAGATGAACTATCCACAAAAGCCGATGTTGAGCGGGTAATTCTGCATGAGCATTTAGGTCATTATGGCATACGGAAAGTATTTGGCAAGGGCGTTAATATAAAGCTTAACCAGGTCTACATGGCTGCGGGCGGGCGTAAAGGAATTGAGGCTCTAGCAGCAAAGCATAACATTAACCTGGACGATTACTTTGACGGGCTGGAAGGATCAAGCTTGCCAGAGGATGTGCGTAACCGCATTATCGTTGAAGAACTTATTGCTCATATGCAAGAGGATAGTCGTCCCGCATTACAGCGAAAAATTAAAGAATTGATGGGCGAGCTTAGAAGTTGGCTACGAGACAAGGGCTTTATGACTCTTGCTAAATTCAATGATTCTGATCTACACCTATTAATGAAGCGAAGCCGTGACAGTATTGTTGAAAACGCAGGTGTTGGCGGTGACGGTACAGTTGCATTTAGCCGAAACAAGGAAACCTTGGCAAAAGTGGGCTTAGGAATAACGCCTACTAAGAAGCTAACCGAAGCTATGAAGAAGATACTCAAGTCTCCTTTCAGCGAAGGGTTTGGAGAGCGTCTTTATGAAGGTGTATTTGATGGCTCGCACGGCATTAAGAAAGCAGAGGATGAAGTAGGCAAGGGCATAGCTGCTAATGACTACGCCAACTCAGGACACGTTGGAGTTCGTCTTGCTAAAGGTGTGGCTGACGTTATGCACGGCATTCTTAACTACGGCGCACCAGAATGGAAAGATGGTGTGGTACAGCGTAGAGCGAATACACAAGGTGCGTTGGAAATATTCTCGGACTTAGGTAAAGACCTTGATAATTGGTTGGGCTGGATTGCGGGCAACCGTGGTGACGAGCTTATGAGCCAAGACCGCGAGAACAACCTTAACGCCGAAGATATTACTTATTTGAAGGGTTTGAATAAGGGTAAGGAAGCGCAGTTTGAGGCGGCTCGCCAAGAGTACATGAAGATCAACAAGGCAATGCTAGACCTAGCAGAAGAGGCTGGTACGTTGGATGCTGACAGCAGAGTAGATTGGGAAAGTGAGTGGTACATTCCATTCTACCGTTCTACCGATGACCATCTACGAATGGGGCCAAAGACTTCAGGCGGTATCTCTCACCAGACTTCAGGCATTAAGAAGCTTGTTGGCGGCGATATGGCGACCAGTGATTTGCTGGAAAACATTATTACTAACTGGCTCAAGCTTGCCGATTCATCTTTAAAGAATAGCGCGCTACTCAAGACTGTAGATAATCTAAAGGGTAGTCGCTTCCTTACCGAAGAAACAATGAAGTATAAGCAGGTTAATGTTTCTCGCTCACAGATCAATAGCCGAATCAGGTCTGACCGCAAGTATGTGAAGATGGTTGCCGATATGCTTGGCATTCCAAACTCAAGTGAAGAAGCAGTGCTTAAAGAAATGACTAAGCTGGATAGCAAGGGCTTTGAAAAGCTTTGGCAGATTGTAGCGCCAAGTGATCCTGATGTTATACGTGTAATGCGCGAAGGTAAAAACGAGTATTACAAGGTTAACGATGAAGGCTTGCTGCGAGGTATTACTCACTTCCAAGCCGATTACATGGGTGGCGCATTTATGAAGACTGGCCGCTGGTTTAAGCGACTGGTTACTACGGGCGTTACATCATCGCCAGACTTCATCTTGCGCAACTTTGTACGTGATGCTGTTCATGCTCATGCTATCAACCAAGACAATATGACGTTTGGCCTAGATAGTATGAGAGGCGTTTATAACGCTGCCACCTCAAGTGAAGAGTACCGCAGCCTGTCGTTTGGTGGTGCTAGTTTTCAGGGTGGATACATTCATGGTGCAGACCCAGAAGAAACCGCTCAGATTATTCGCAGAGACTTAAAGGCTAGAGGTTTAAACCAAGACGCTATAGAGACTCACTTAGATTCTGTACTATCTGGAGGCAAGAAGACTAGCCAAGCTATTCAACGTGGCTGGCAGGCGTATCGTACTATCGGTGATAAGCTTGAGAACTCAAACCGTCTAGCTACCTTTGAAGCGGCCTTGAAGTCTGGCAAGCCGATGGCCCAGGCTTTGTATGAAGCTAAAGACCTAATGGATTACAGTCTTCGTGGAAACTTCCAAGCAATGATCGTTATGACGGATATGGTTCCGTTCTTAAACGCGAGATTGCAAGGCTTGTCTAAACTGGCCCGTGCTGCGAAGGATGATCCTAACGGATGGAAACTATATCGTAACGTAGTCGTGCAGTCAGGAATTAAGATTGCCGCATTCTCTATGGCACTAGCCGCATTCAACGATGACGAGGAGCGTTATCAGCAGTTGGAAGATTGGGATAAGGATGCGTACTGGCACTTCTTTATAGGTGATGAACACCTAAGACTGCCTAAGCCGTTTGAGATTGGTGTCTTGTTCGGCACTATCCCAGAGCGTATCTGGCACACTCAAGTTGCACAAACTCAAGGCAATGATAAGTTGATGTGGTCTATTAAGCATAACCTGCTTGAAACACTAGCATTGAATCCAACGCCTCAGTTCTTGAAGCCTACCCTAGAAGGTTACATGAATCGTGATATGTGGCGTGACCGTCCCATTGAAGGAGCGAGTGACTTAAACCGTAGGCCACAAGATCGTTATTCTTCTTATACGTCTGACGTAATGAAGAAGCTAGGCGAATGGACAGGCACTTCCCCTAAGAAGCTAGAACATATCTTCAAAGGACATACGGGTACTATGGGCGCGTATATGCTTTCATCTGTAGATTACTTCTCGCGGTGGGGAATGGATACGCCAGACCGACCTGAGATGCGCATGAATGAATACCCTGTTATCAAATCGTTCTGGAAAGGCGATGGCCCAGCAAGAAGCGTTCAAGGCATGACGGACTTGTATGACCGTATGGGTGAAGTAGGCGAGATTTACAGTTCTATTAAATTCCTAGCTCAGCAAGGCAAGCTTGAAGAAGCTCGCAAACTGGCTGAAGAGAATAGAGGCTCACTAAGGTATAGGACTATGCTTAACAAGGCGAGTCGTTCATTGTCTGATATGCGTAAGCAACAACAGGCAATATACAATAGTCGGGTTATGTCTCCTTCAACGAAGCGTGACCGTCTTGACGATATTCAGATCAGGATGAATAAACTAGCTAAGAGAGTATCTGAAGCCACAGAGGGCGCTTTCTAATAGCGGTGTCATAAAAAGCAACGATAAAATTATGGTTAGTTTTATCGTTGCTATTCCATCCAGCCTCTTATTACGGCAACTACGCCACCGATAATCATTATCGCAAATCCCATTCCCATGAAGCCATCAATAGCTTGACCTTTTTTATCCTTGATAACAATCCATACAATTGCTGGGACTAATATAAATAACAGGGTTGGGAAATTGAACGCGGCTGTTCCTCCAATAAGTACAATTGCTAGAATTATGAGAACTTTCATTATTTGATGCCTTTGCTTGTAATTAGATTTGTGGGTAATATAAAGCCCTCTTTCGAGGTCTTTGTTCTGGCTTTCAAAGTGTGTACAATTCGACCTTAGCGCATTGTTTAGTGTTGATTACTGTTGGTCAAAATGAGTGCTAAGTTGTTGATTTCATTGAGCTGTAATGGTTAGTATTTTGGTAGTCAAAAAGTACACTGTTCCAGTAACTACGCGGGTTTGCGGTTGATTGCACACCTTCCTGGGGGGCAGGGGGTCACAGGTTCAAATCCTGTCGTCCCGACCATTCAAACCCTTACACCACAAGGGTTTCAGAGCATTTCCAAATATCAAAAAAAGACGGTTGGTCAAAAGTTGGTCAAAAGTTGGTCAAGCCTACCGCTTTAAATCGGCTTTTAAGTCTAATTTTGGCACTGCTAACTTCCATTCAATATCATCTGGATCTTCTTCATAATAGTTCGTCATTTCTTTACTTGTATGTCCAGCCATTATTGTTGCTGATTCACCAAACCTTCGTTTGTATAATTTACTACCAAGCGCCTTACCTTGATGAATGCCTGGCTGTTCTTCTTCTGTGTAATCAGGATATGGGTTAACCAAATCTCTAACCTTCTTAAATGCCCTACTTAAATATGCGGGGGTGATATAAGTTCGATGATTTCCTGTATCCATTGCAGCTTTAGTTCGTTTTGCTGGCACTCTATGAATTAGGTACGGAGAAAACACATTATCCGCTTTGCATTGCTGAATAACTTGCGCCAACTCTCTAGTCACTTCAATTTTAATATAAGCACTATCATGCTTAATACTTTTCTTTTGAATAACTTTTATGTGGCCGTCTTTTATATCTGAAAATTTAATATCAACTAAGTCTGATCTGCGCTGCAGAATTAAGATTGCCAAATCCATTGCATTTTTCAGCCAAGGCTCTGCTGCGTTATAGATGGCGTTCCATCCTTCGACAGTATGCCTTCTAGTAACACGCTTCTTACTAACCTTTAAACACGGCTCCGCTGGATTAAATTTATCAACGTAACCCTCTTGAATAGCGTAATCAAAAATAAGCATTAGGTGGCCCCTATGAACGTCACGCGCTCTAGCCGTACCTTCGCCTGTCTTGGGGTCGTACATCTTATTAAGGTATCGCGTAATGTCTATCGTTTGAATATCTCTAGCGTAGGCCTTACCTAGCTCTAGCTTGACGCGATCCAAAGTGTAGCCGCGATTATCCACTGTTGATTGAGCTAAGTTGCCTGCAGATAACTGCTGCTTAATAGACGCACGGTACTCATCGCATAGTGCGCTCATTTTAATCATGCCACCAACTAACATCTTCTCAATTTCAAAACGCTGCTCAAACTTGTCATTCATAAGTCTGGCGGCTTTCACTGCCTCTAGCTTATTAGTGCCAAGCCCATGCCGAGTTTTATTAACTGGATGCTTGTAAGAGTAATACACCTTACCTTTTGACCTATTGGTGTACAGGTTTGGTGGCAATCCTTGGGGGTTAGGCATTTAGAATTTTCGCCATAATAGCGTCCATTTTATTTTGAGAGGAATCATTAGCGTACTCTTCTCCACCATTATCTTCAATGTAATAAGATCTGCCCATTTTAATCGCACTTAGCTTGCCCTCTCTAATCCAGCGCCTAACAGTGTTCACATGAGGTTGTGACTGTTTAGAAAAGGTTCGATCCATATACTCATCAATCGTCATTAATCTGCTCATATTCTGCAATCCTTGTTTACGTTGCTAAACCTGCTAGCTGTTTCATTTTTCTTGCTAGATACAATATCCGCAATACCCAAACGCTTGGCCTCATAGCACCAGTGCGACCTGGACTTGCCTAGCTTCTTGGCAATTTCATGGAATGGTACTGATTCAATTCGTAGTTTAATTAGCTCTAAAACTTGAGCGGGGCTGGTTGAACCTAAATCATCTGTAGTTAATTTAATCTTTCGAAACCCATAAGCAATTTTTGGTGTAAATACTAGACTCATCCCTACTCTCCCTTTGGTATCGTAATTGATTACGGCACCATTACTCCTGTAACTAAATATGGTTGCACTTTCATGTACATATAACTGTACAACTTCGACACTTTAAGACGCGCTAACTACTCACCTATCAACGCCTTTATTTTGGCCTTTATCTCATCAGCCTTGCCTTGGTAGAAAGTCTTGAACTTGCTATTGCCAGCTATTGCTTCGTTATAGATAGAGAGTTCTAGTGATAAATCATTAACAACTCTAGACCGCGCTAGCTTCTCTTTTAATGTCATACTATTGGCTCAATTTTATTGCCGTTATAACTAAGTGTTAACAAGCTTTCCGCTGCTCTCTCAACGTCAGCCATAATTTGCAGTTCAGTTCTGCAATCCCACGTTTCCACTTGCGTACTAGGGCTAATAAAAGATCGGGTTAAATTCCTTGGCGTTTTAACAGACTTTTGCAACCAATTTAAAAGCCTTTCACGGCGTGATATTTCATCGACAAGTTGCTGGTCTGACGCATACGTTAGTTGATTCATTAGTTACTCCCTGTGGTTATCTACCCGAAAACCCCAATTAAGGGGCTAAGGGCTACGTCTTTCCGTAGTGTCATTTAATGCCCACACAATTTGAGCTTCTACGATAGGCTTGGCGGGCGTATTAATCCTCTTTATTAATAACTAAACTACCTAACTTGGATACCTCCTTACCCATATCAATCTGTAGTCGAGCAACCTTCACTTCACTGTAAAATGATTCGTTGACCTGCCCAGCCAGCTTTGTAACCTCTCTAGCCTTGGCTATATCCATAGTCCCATTTGCCACCATATTTAATGATGAACAAAGAAACTCTCTCAAATCGCCTGCTGTATTAATCTTTGCCATTTTCTATCACCTGTTTTTCCAAATAGTTTTTCTAATTTTTTAATATGCCTGCCGATAGATTTGATCGACCTTATCTGGTCAGTATTAACCCAGTGATACTCACCTCCCAGATGAATTGAACGGGAATTACTTCCAATACCATTGGAGCGATATAGATCATGCTCGACAACTGGGTTAGATGAACCGATGTAAACGCCTCGCTTACCTATGTTGCTATTAACAAGATTTCTCCATAAATCCATAAAGGCATCAGCATCGTTACGGCAGAGTATGTTGATCCTATACCGAGACATGAAGCGCCGCATAACGTGAAATTCACGATCATTAATATTCTGAATATTTAAAATAAATATGAACCATGCCCCTCTCATAACTACAGGTACATCTTCATGTTTTATTAATCCGTTATCGATTTCATCTTTCAAGCCTCTATGGAACTGGCACTGATTTAAGGTGCCGCCATTCTTATATGTGCCTGCTGGCATAATAGGCATAGACTCCTTACCTTCTCGCTTTAATATCCTAGCTTCCATTTCGCTATATGAAATAGTGATCTTGGAGTCATTAGCGGCTTCCTGGTTAAAGTATGTTTTTATCGAGGTTGTCATACGGCCTCCTAATTAAAAGGTATATCGTCATCAAAGCCATCATCAAAAGATGGGGCTTGCTGCTGTGCTTGACGTTGCTGCTGCTGTTCCTGCATATTCCCGTTAGAGTGTGGGCTTGCTTGCGACTGGCGCTGTTGTTGCTGCTGTGGCGCTTGTTGCTGACGCTGTTGCTGTTGTGGCTGGTATTGACCTTGCTGCTGGCCTCCACCTTGCTTGCTATCCAACATCTGCATTTCGCTGGCAACAATCTCTGTGGTATAACGCTTCACCCCATCCTGTTCCCACTGGCGAGTACGCAAAGAGCCTTCGATGTATAGCTTCGACCCTTTACTGGTGTATTGAGCTACAATTTCAGCGAGGCGGTTAAAAAAGACTACACGATGCCATTCAGTGCGCTCTTGCTTCTCGCCTGTGTTCTTATCCTTCCAGGCTTCACTGGTTGCTATAGTTAAATTCGTTACGGAACCCCCACTTGGAAGCTGCTTAGTTTCTGGATCACCGCCTACATTACCTACTAAAATTACTTTATTTACGCCCTTAGCCATCCTTCCTACTCCTGTCTAATTAATTCTAAAAAGTTAATTCCATATGAGCGTCATTAGTCACATCTAAAAATTCAAGCAGTTTTGCTCTGCACTCATCTATATCTGTGAAATCTTCTCGCGTTACTGTTTTGATAAATAATGGGCGCTCATAGTTACGGTCATCAAAGCTGACGAATAACCAAAACTTAACATCGTCCGACATAACAAATGGCGCTTTAACTTGATGCAGATATTCCTTGGGAATCGCATCCTTCATAATGTACTCAACGTGCTTTTTGCTGTTCGGGCATTTAGTTTCTATACCTCCAACAACTACGCCATCCTCTTCAAATATGCCATCTGGCGATATTGAAAAACGTGGGTATTTATCATCTAGTAATAATCCCGTTTCGATAAAGTCAATGCCGCTCTCTGCCTCTGCAGCTTTGATTGCAAAAGGCTCTAGCTCATTACCTCGCTCAATAGCTGGACTGCTAAGGTCTGACGGTTGCACCTCTGTCATACGGTCAGCTACGAGTGAATAGAGAAGTGTGCGCTGTACTGCTGGCGTACCTAGCGCGCTTGCCAGGCTTGTGCCAGTAACATTGCCGTGGCGAGCTTTAAGCCACTCAATAGACTTCTGTTCAATATCAACCTTATACATTTGTTGCTCCTAGTTTTTGCTTCAAAGAATCCTTTAAGCCTGTTAAATTTGGCTTCAAATGCTTAGGTATAGATGTGAATGCTTTTTGCAATTCCTGCAGCGTTGAGCAACTTTCTAGGCTAGTGACATAAGCCTGTGAATCCTCTACTGTGGCGGGAATCGTATTCCTTATACGAAGGCCAGGAATCATTTCCTTTGTTCCAAAACCTCTAACAAGGGTTACATATAATTGAATACTCTGACCTCTCCAGCCATCGTAAGACTCGCCGTACAGACCTGATATTGTTCTAGCGTTGGTGATGTTTAGCACCATTGGAGGCGCATTCTCAAACGCTACGACAGGCACGTTATCATTCTTGCCACTTGAGCTTTTAATCTGCTGAATCTCAACATGGCGAATCTTTGCGACCAACTCCTCACCTTCGTTTAAATTGTGAGAGCCTAGAAGCATCGTCTTGTTTGGGAAAAGGTTTTTCCAGTGTGTTGTTGCACTAGGCTGGTACACTAGCTCTGTCTTTATTGCTGCTACGTTATTCATATTAATCCCCAAATGTGCAGCCAACTTAGGCAGTTCACCCAGATGACTGTAGTTAAAATTACTCCAGCAGTGCCTACTGCTATGTCATAAGCTATTGAGTTCATTTGTAATCACCCACAATGTCTGTCTTGTAGTAGTCTGCCGCCGCTGCATTCATTAAATTAACAAGCTTGAACCAGTTCTGAGCAGCCGTAGCCATCGTTGTTTCAGGATCACCCTTTAGGGCTTCCATCTGTATCGCGTCATGGGCGTTTTGACGGAAGGTGAAATCTATATCCTCCATTAAATCAGACGTATCTACAGTGCCTTTTGGCGTTGTGAATGAGCCATTCTCTGTGAACTTAGATATGAACTCAGCAAGTGTAGGCGCTTCTTGTTCTGCGTAACCGCCATCGTTTATGTAATCGTCAAATTGACCATCACGCCAAACTTCAGCGCCAGCTTCCAGGTCAAAGTTTGATGCGTTAGATAGGTTCATTATGCTGCTCCGTCTTACTGATTGGTATGACTAATAATAAGCTAACTTAATAAAAGTGTCAATAACTTTGGAGAAATGATTTTAAGTGTTATGGCGAGGTCAAATTTAAAGCAAAAAAAATCTCCATTTAGGAGATCAGTTGATAAATTTAATAAGTTAAGTTTAAACCTTTGGGGGGCCTTGAGACACGCGGGTAGCGGCAGCCTTTCCTGTACAGAAGTTCATTACGCACGATGGGTGCTGCGGCAACGCCAAATGGGTTGGCATATCGTCCGCCATATGATCCGTATGTACGATATGCCATTTCCATTCAGGCTCACGCATCCACGCCATTAAGCGTATTTGGATCTTTGCTGCGTTATTGTATATGGTTTGCATAATAATATTACTCGGCTGTATATGAGCCGATAACCACTCCTATAATAATAGTATCGTTATTCATTGCTACAGTAGGGTATTGCGGATTGATTGGCTTTAAATACTTCTGGCCATCATCCTCAATGTATTCCTTAAAGGTCGCATCCGTTGAGCTCAACCTCCTGGCAATGATGCGCGAACCATTTGTTGCGACTGCAGTTGGGTCTACAAAGACAATCATACCTTCCGAGTAAGACCTCTTACTAGGGTATGGACTTTCCATACTATCGCCCCTAACTCTTAAGGCGAATGTACTGCTACTGCATTGAACTGGGCAGTAAATCCAGTCTTCTGCGGTATCGTTTTCCGACATAACTTCTCCATGAATATAATTTGAAAGGGTTTTCCACCCTATGATCGGAACTCTGGCGTGGATCGTCTG
>Ga0307985_10000101_pt1 | contig 45250 bp, 39 predicted proteins | sample EllFjometageno80_FD_203155 | JGI IMG/M metagenome (GOLD analysis project Ga0307985, IMG submission 203155) | Marine microbial communities from Ellis Fjord, Antarctic Ocean - #80 | ecosystem: Environmental > Aquatic > Marine > Unclassified | place: Southern Ocean | collected 2014-10-09 | reverse complement strand
AACTGGCAGTCAATGGATCCTGAGGTTAAGTGCTATATGCCTGGTGTTCCCAGAGCCACTTATATGCCTCATCCATTCCAGATCTTCCAGAGCGAAAGCGCTTTCTTCATAGCTTACTCATTTGCTGGCGCAGTGCGTAACGTATTCCTTGAAGACCCGGGTCCGGCACCGCTAGATTCCTGGATGGGTCAGTCTCATGGGTACTGGGATGGCGATACCTGGGTAGTCGAAGTAACCGGTCAAGATGACCGCACGTGGTTCGACAGAGCCGGTAACTACCACACCTACATGTTGAAGGTTACCGAGCGTTACACGATGGTTAGCGAAAACGTTATCGAGTACACGGCTACTATGGAAGACCCGGATCTGTTCGAAGAGGCCTGGACTATCAAGATGCCTATCTACCGTCGCTTAGAAGAAGGCTACGAACTGCCACAATTTAAGTGTGTAGAATTTGTAGAAGAGATGATGTACGGCCGATATCGTAAGGGTAGAGAAGCTGAATTAGGCTTTTAGGACCGATTTCGAACAAAAAAGGGCTCGTTTTGGCGTATTCCGCTTGGAAATACCTAGGGCCCTTGGTTAGAATGTGGTCACTACTGATCGCTTAATGTAAATTTTGGTGTATTGAGCGCGGAATGAGCCAGTTTTACAGGGTTCAGACCAACAAGCTCAGTCATTTCAGGTTATAAATGGGGTAAATTGTATGAAAATTAAATTATTAGCATTAGCAGCTGTTACAGCGCTAGGTGTTGTTGCAATCAATCAGCCTGCAGCGATTGCTCACCATGCTTTCTCAGCTGAATTTGACGCGAATCTTCCAGTTCGTCTGGGTGGTCCAATTACTCGTGTAGAGTGGATTAACCCTCACACTTGGATTCATCTCGAAAACAGCGATCCTGAAGCAACGCGCGACCCGGGTCCTTGGATGGTTGAAGGCGGTACGCCAAATACGCTATTGCGTCGTGGCATCAACCGTAACTCACTAACTCTAGGTGAAGACATTGTTGTTACCGGTTACCAGTCTAAAGACAGATTGTGTGAGCCAACTTGCCGTGCAAATGGCCGTGACATCACTTTCCCTGATGGCCGTAAATTGTTCATGGGTTCATCCGGTACTGGTGCGCCACGTGATGGCACTGATGCTACAGAGCCAGGTCAATAGTTAGCGATAGCTAGCGACAAGAATAAAAAAAGCCCGCCTGTAGCGGGCTTTTTTTTGCCTAAATGTCTTGCTCTAGATTCTCATTCTGAGACCTAATCCAGTCTCATCTGAATCGCCTTAGGGCTAGTCAATTACTGCTCCTAGTTCTGTTCTATATTCTTATTCAGCGACTTCATCCAGTCTCATTTGAATCGCCTTAGGGCTAGTCAATTACCGTCCCTAGTTCTGTTCTATATTCTTATTCAGCGACTTCATACAGTCTCATCTGAATCGCCTTAGGGCTAGTCAATTACCGTCCCTAGTTCTGTTCTATATTCTTATTCAGCGACTTCATCCAGTCTCATTTGAATCGCCTTAGGGTTAGTCAATTACTGTCCCTAGTTCTGTTCTATATTCTTATTCAGCGACTTCATACAGTCTCATTTGAATCGCCTTAGGGTTAGTCAATTACCGTCCCTAGTTCTCGCTCAAAGCTACCGCCGTCACGGAATACAGTTGAGTTCACATAGAAGCCAGAAGAGTAGAGGTTTATGGTGATGGTGCTAGAACCACGGTTTTCCCAGAACCAGCCATGAATGCCAGTAAAGGGTGCATGAAAAGAACCCATGCGACTTTCACCTGTGCCTTGCTCGAAACTCTCTGCATACTCCTCACCTAAGCCAGCAGGCTCGGCGTGCATGTCGTAGTACAGCTCACCATCGGCGACCCAGCTGAATAGCATCGATGCATCCATATCCAGCAAGTACTTATACTCAACCGATTCGAAAGGCCCGAGGATGAATTCCACGGAGTCGGTTTTATGGACTTCAAGCTGCTCCTCAAAAGGGTTTTCTTCGAGGCCTAGTACATTTAAGCCAAACAGCTCGCCAGTGCCGAGTGGGTCTGAACCAAATTCGGCAGGCAGAATAAAGCTGAACAATACGGTTAGTGCAACGACAAAAGAGATGGCGGACGCTAGTAGAATATTCTTCAAAGAGGGCGGCGAATTGCTATCTGTCTCGGCCACGATGGGTCTCCACTATTTTCGGAATGAATTGATTAGTTAAAAAATCTAGAAAGAGGGTTGGAACAAGTAGGCGCTAATCTGGAATCCTGCGAGCAGAAAACCACCGGTCATCAACGCTGTATTGGTGATAAACGAATGCCGTAAGTAGCTGGAACTTGTTCTCCACACACTCAGTATTAGGAATACTGCCGACAGGGCCAATATCTGTCCAATTTCAACGCCAATATTAAAACTAATTATATTGGTAACTAGGCCATTCTCGGAAAGGTCGAATTCCTGCAACTTGGTAGCGAGCCCAAGGCCATGAAATAGGCCAAATACAAAGACAGCCACTTTGGTATTTGGCTGGAAGCCGAAGACCCGTTTGAATCCATCTATATTCTCGAAGGCCTTGTACACCACCGAAAGCCCAATAATCGCGTCGATGAAATAGGCGTTTACCTGCAGGTTGGCCAGAACGCCTAGCAGCAATGTGATGCTGTGGCCGATGGCGAATAGGGTGACATATTGGACGACATGCTTGGGGCGATACAGAAAAAAAATGACACCTAAAAGGAACAGAAGGTGGTCATAGCCGGTAACCATGTGTTTGGCGCCCAGGTAGATGAAGGGGCCAATAGCTGGGCCATCGATTGCTTCGACAAAACTAGCGTCGCCGCCTTCGATAGTGTGACCGAAGGCCGTTAACGAGAAAAAAGAGGCACTGAGCAGAAGTAACTGAATGCCTAATGTGGTGACTCTTCTCATTGTTGAAGCGCTCATCGAATTCTAGTCGTCGGTTTCGTCGAATCGATTGTTGATGTCAGGGTTATAGGCCTGATGGCAGGCTGTGCAAACGCTATACAGTTGCGCGCCGGCCTGAAAGAAGTCCTCTTCGTTGTGGGTCGCAGCCGCTTCCATTGCTAGGACGCCAGCCTCACTTAGGCCCTGCGCATAGATCAGCCAAGCGTCGTTGTCCTCTGCTCTGCCTGGCAGAGCGAGCATATTGCCCGCTTCCACTACTATTGCTGCCTGAGCGCGCACGTAGGCCCAGCCTTCATCGGTTGTAGGGTAAAGTTCTTCATAGCCTGATGCATCGAGAACCCAACCACCCGAATCCCAGAGGATATCCGATGCAGGTTCCAATACCAGATTCATGAGTTGTGTCACGTCCAGACTGGTGTTGTAGGCGGGTCCGCCAGCTTGCGCTGCTGTCTGAGTTTCATCCGGTGCAGAGCAGGCAGCTAGAAAGCCGCCTACTAGGAGAATAAGGGGGGTTTTGCTAAGTGTGCTCGCCAAAATTTGCATGTCTTAATCCTGCGCCGAAGCGCCTTAGGTAGCGGCTATCCCGACTCGCTTAGTGGGTGTCAGGATTCAATATCGCCGGAATTAGCTGTTATGATGCATATTACTGCAGCGGTGATTACGGTGCGCAAAGTTTGCACTAATTTGGGCTTTTATTCTACTTCACACCGGATGAAATTAACGCTAACCCCTTGGATTACTGAGCTATGAACAAATTCACAAGAGCGACAAACGTGAGATCATCAACGGCTGGGCAGATACTGTGCCTTTTGCTTGCGCTATTTCTGGGTAGTGCCGCGGTAGCGGAAATTCATATTCAGGAAACACCAGACAGGGGTGTGCAACCGCGATTAACCGTCGATGATAGCGGCAATGTCCATCTTCTCTATTTTAAGAAACGCCTCTCTGCCCCTAGCGCGCGGGAGGGGAACCTCTATTACCGCCAATACCTGCCGGAGCAGAATCGCTTTGGTCTGCCCGTTAAAGTATCCAGCAATGCCTTTGATATACGGACCTTTGCTATAGCGAGGGCCTCCATAGCAGTCGGGGGTGAGGGTCGAGTCCATGTGGTGTGGTATCTGCCGCGGGATAATCAATACTTCTACACGCGCTCGAATATTGAGCGGTCGCAGTTCCAGGCGCAGCAAGCGGTCGTCGAGGAATTCGGTGAAGGCCTCGATGCTGGAGCTGATATTGCAGCGCTAGGGTCACAGGTTGCTATTGTTTGGGGTGCGGGCGCCTTGAGCCGTGAGTACGAACGTACCGTCTATGGGCGCATCTCCACTGACTCTGGTGCAACGTTCAGTGATGAATTGCAGATGGGCAATAAGGATCTCGGTGCCTGTGCCTGTTGTTCCCTAGCTACAAATTTTGGTGATGAGAATGAGCTCGCCATCGCCTACCGCTCTGCTATTGATGGCGTGGGTAGGCACATGCAGGCGCTGACCCTGCAATTTGCCGACAAGGCTATTCAGCAGGGCCAGTACGCTGAGTTATCTAAGTTGCAGGAATGGGAACTCTCTGCCTGTCCTTTGAGCACCAATGACATCACTGTCGATGCGCAGGCCAATCAATGGTTGGTTTTCGAGACCGAAGGTCGCATCAACCAATTGCAGCTGGGCACGGGAATCGATGCGATGCCTGTGGCTGAACCCTTCATCAAAACCCGTCAGAAGAATCCAGCAGTGGCGATCAATAATCAAGGAGATCGCTTGATCGTTTGGGGCGAGGCTATTAGCCAGACGCGAGGCGGCAGGCTAAATATGCATTTATTCGCGGACGACGGCTCAGACAAGAACGCAGGATTTACCGAAGAGGTGTCCATCCCTAAGTTTAGTTTCCCCGCCGCGGCAGTCTTACCAAGCGGAGACTTCCTCGTTCTTTATTGAGAGGGGTTTAGTTGCTTCAGCTTGAAGGTCTAGTCTGGCAGGTTCGAATTTTGAATCTGTTGGCGGATTAGCTCATTTTCCAAATCGTTAAACTGCAGCTCGCTTTCTCTGAGACTTCTGTTTTGCTGATTCTGTAGCGCATTCTGTAGGCGCTGCCGTTCACCATTTTCTAGTGCATTAAATCGATTATTCGAAATCTGCCGACTAATAAATGTCGTGTTCGCTCCAATTGCATTGGCTGCGGACTCGCCTCTAAGTCGATTGAAGGCGCTAAACACAAATTGGGTTCTGCTGCGCAGCGTGTTTTCGCCGCAGGTGAATTCGATAGAGACTAATCGTCTTAACATCTGTTCGTTATTCACGGTGTCGGAATTCAGATTTGCTGCCACGGTCTGATTGACATACTCGTCTCTCCAGTGCTTCAGGATGCGGCACTGTTCAAGGTAGTTCGCCATCAACTCGCCGTCTACCGCTTGGATAAAATCATCGCAAACCGCCTGAGAGTTCTCGTGGGAATCCATCGCTGTGAGACAGTCGCTCGCCTTTACATCCAGGGCGATCAGGGCCTCGTTGCTGGAGTCGATATTTTTCTGGAAGTCACTTATCTGTGCGGAAGAAAATGCGGGTAGTGCAGAGCAAACTACTGCCAACGCGAACAGAGATGTTCGCGCAGGCAGTAGATGGCTTGATAACTTAGCTTTCATAAATCTTGAAACGTTTATCCCATTTTTTAAATCGCTTGCGACAGTATTTTTCGAGCTTCTTGTGCGTGGAGAAAAATAATTCGCTCGCTTGCTTGATGGATTCGTCGAACTCGCAAAAGTCGTTGTCATATTCGCGGCATACCCAGGGGCGAGTTTCATAAATGCCGCAAACACCATGTGGTAACAGGTGACTACAGTTGGTCTCAATGTGCAGAAACCAGCCATCGGCGTCTTTGAAGATATTGATGCCTTCATGGGAAACCTGCCAGAGCAGGTGGTCAAAATCTTCCTTGGTTTTCGGAGCAGGGATCTTCTGATTAATCGAATTACAACAAATAGATTTCGTACATTTAGAGCATTTCTTGTCGAGGGCAACTTGTATTACTTTGCCGTCTTTTTCCACTTCAACCATCTTAATCGAATTCGTATCATCCATATTCCATATCCGTAAATTTTTCGCACTTTCTCGACTGATGCCTTAGTTCGTCGAGGGCCAATTCTAACACTGCTTTTAGTAGAATTAGTATGCTTCATTGCAAGGGCGCGATTGCTTTACATTGGCCGCAATGCTCGCCAGAATAAAGCTTTACTGTTTTGGAATGCGCTCATGTCCCTCTCTACTCTTCTGGCCAATCTCCCCGTCAGTCTTGTGTCTGTGTCTGTTCGCCAATTGTGCTCAATTACTACGCGCATTAGGACGCTGCTGTGTTTGTTTCTAAGCGGTGTATTACTGTCTTGTTCAACTGAAGAGCCTATCGCCACTTCAGGCCGTGGTGATTCGGCAGGTTCGGAACAAAGCAACGAGAGTGGAATTCAGCTGCGTGCTGTATCTACCCAACCTTGGTTAGTCACTGGGGGCGATGTGTTGGTGGAGGTCGCATTTACTGCATCCCTCAATCGAACACAGCTAAGCATAAGCCTCAACGGCAGTGATATTAGTGACCGTTTCACTGAGACCGCAGCAACAACGTTACAAGCCCTGCTGACTGACATGCCCCAAGGGGACAGCACTTTGTTAGTTGAGCATAGCCCTCAGCAGTTGAGCGAGTCGCTTAAGCTGACTAACTATCCTTCGGCCGGACCTATTATCTCCGGGCCTCACGAGCAGCCCTACGTTTGTCAGACCGAGCAATTCGTGACAGTAGCCGGTGATACGCTAGGCAGCGCGCTAGATGCAAACTGCACGATTCCGACTCGTGTTGACTATGTTTATTGGTCTACTGTGGATGAGGTGTTCAAGCCGTTGCTCCTTGCCGCTGAAACTGCACTACCTCAGGACATGGGTCTAATTACCGTCATAAATCAGATCGATCAACCTTATATTGTGCGGGTCGAAACGGGCACGGTGAATCGGGCAGTTTACGAAATAGCCATGTTGCACAATCCGCTAAATGGCTCGGGCTCACTAGACCCATGGAACCGCAGTCCCTATTGGAATAACAAGTTGGTGTATACCCATGGTGGCGGTTGTCGTGCCGGTTGGCATCAGCAAGGAGATAGGACCGGCGGTGTAATGCGCCGTGGCCTATTTGAGCAGGGCTATGCGCTGACATCAGCGACGCTGAATGTGTTCGGCCAAAACTGCAATGATTTGCTAGCCTCCGAGACACATATCATGGTGAAGGAACGTTTCATCGAACATTACGGTGAGCCGGACTACACGATTGCAACCGGCGCCTCGGGCGGTTCCTATCAATCGCATCAAACCGCCGACAACTACCCTGGCGTGTTCGATGGCATCATCGTCTCTTCTAGCTTTCCCGATGTAACAACTGCCACCATCTTTACACTCGCCGACGCGCGTTTGCTGCACAACTACTTTAGTACACATGATGTGGAAACATTTACCCGGGAGCAACAGCGCGCCGTATCAGGCTTTGGTGTCTGGGAGTCACTCGCTAATCTTAGTCGCGGCGCGGCGCGCTTAGATCCACTTTATGCTATCGAAACACCCTTAGAGGAACAGGGTGGTGAAATTAGCATTCCAGAACTAACGAAGGAGCTGTATTCAGACGCAAACCCTGGTGGACTCCGTGCAACTGTCTATGACCATACCGTTAACGTATACGGAACTACTGCAAATCCTTTCGATCCTTCGCAGCAGCTGGCGCAGCGGCCACTCGATAACGTCGGCGTACAATATGGTTTACTAGCGTTGAATCAAAGCGTCATCACTGCGCAGCAGTTTCTAGATTTAAATCAAGGCATCGGCGGCTTTGATCGCGATATGAATCATGTGCCACAGCGGCACAAAACGGATTCACAAGCTAGCAAGCGAGCTATTGAGTCTGGACGAGTGCTTTTCGGTGGGGCGGGATTAGCCTCTACACCAGTTATCGATTACCGAACCTACAACGACCATCGAGAGGGCGGCGACATCCACATGATCGTGCACCAGTTCTCGACGCGACAGCGGTTGGTTAACGCGAACGGCCATGCAGACAACCACGTGATGCAGGTGGGTGGTCAGTGGAACTTCATTGAGGGGCAGGATGATCTGGGGCATCTATTTCGCCAGATGGATTTTTGGATTCGAAATATTCAAGCTGACAGCCTAGAGTTCGATCCGGCACTTCGAGTCGTGCGCAATAAGCCGGCGAACCTTACCGATAGTTGCTGGGATACTACTGGCGAGACTATTGAATTAGTTGAAGAACCTCTGGCGTTTGCTTCTGAGTCGCGCTGCGGTGAGCTGTATCCTAGTTATCAAACGCCAAGGCAGATTGCGGGTGCGCCGCTGGCGAACGATATTGTGAGCTGTCAGTTAAAGCGTATCGACCTGGCCGACTATGAAATTTCCTTTACCACTGAACAGTACCAGCAGTTATTGAACATATTTCCGGGTGGGGTCTGTGATTGGTCGCGAGGCGACCGCAGTGGCTCGAGACATCAAGGGGTGTGGAAGTCGTTCGGCCCCTCGCCGATAAATAAGCTCTACTAGATAGCTGAGCCATCAGTAACTCTAGTGTCTGCTATTGGCCGAAAGCTGACCTTAATGCCTGTGCGCTGTGCGAAAGCTTCACTTTGGGTAGTTGGCTTGGTTGGATAGCTTGTTCAGGGGCCTACTAATGCAGATCAGGCTTTCCTGAGTCACATCCTTTGCCGCTTCTTTCATACGATGAGAGATGGGTAGTCGTTGCCTAAAACTCTATCGCTGATTTTTCTCTGAAGCCAACATGATGCGCATCTCGAGCCGTTTAATTTCGCGTATTAATTCGGCCTTTTGGATTTGTTGCCAACCTACAATTTCTAATATGGTGTAAGTGAAGCCGCAGCCAATTATTAAAAGAGCCCAATTGAGGCTGGATTTGATATCGGTAGTTCCCAGATACTGGATGACAAAGTATACAAAGGCTGCGGTTACAACCAGGCCTAAAAAATACATGCAGTAGTTTAACCAGGCTTGTCTCCCCTTAAAGGTAAGGCCAATTAACTCGAATAGACCGGCAGTATTGCTGATTTCGTTGATCGCTTTCTGATCTTCTTCTGTTAGGGCGTTGCGGATCTGCTCGTCAATATCACTCATGATCGTTCTCCAATAATTTTTTCATCATCTTGCGTGCGTAAAAAAGTCGGGACTTCACTGTGCCGCTAGGCACGTTGCTGACTTCGGCTATTTCCTGAATCGTTAATGCTTCTAGGTAGTAGAGTCTAAGAATCGTAGCCAGTCTGGAATCCATCTTCGACAGCAGTTGTTCGACGCTTAGCTTGTCTTCGATGCCGTCGCGAACTGGAATCTCTGGTAGTTCTTCCTGCGCTTGAATAAACTCGCGCTCGCGTATCGTCTTGCGTAGCCAGTCTACGCAGCGCCTCTCCACTATGCGAAAGCTCCATTTCGGATAGCTAACGGGGTCGGACAACTCGCGCAGGCTCTTGCTAATGGAGATCAGGCTTTCCTGCGTCACATCCTTCGCCGCTTCTGGGCTCTTCAGCCGATTCAAAGCGTACAAGAAATAGCGCTGTTCCCAGTTCTTAATCAATGTAGTGAACGCATCCTTCTCCCCACGCTGGCTCTCGATAACAAGCCATTCGTTGAAACTGTGTTCTTTTAAGCCGCGCATAATGGTTACCCGATAATGCAGGTCGTTGGTGTTCGATAATCGGTTCAAGTGATGCAGTGAAATTTCAGTCTACCTCTAGTTGCAATAATCTGCGCTAGGGCATTCAAGGTCATTTCAATTTGTAACAGATCCCTTGCCTCGCTGCGGGAATAGCGCTTGATTAATACCATGTAGTGGTTTAATTTCAATAGCTTACATCTGCAGAGCTTTCAAAATAGATCGCAGGCTAGAACTTTGGCCTAACGGAGAACTAACACAATGATTACGCTCAAGAAACTAATCACCATTGCGGCAATTACTCTTAGCAGTTCAGCAATGGCCGCCGAAAATTACGAGCCAGCCAGAACCTCCTCTGGCAAGCCAGACCTGCAGGGTTTCTGGACCAACGCGTCATTGACCACCATGCAACGCTCCAGCAACTATGAGGGTGTCGGGCTCACCATTCCCTTAGAGCAACTCGGTGAACTCACTACGAACCACCACCAGAACGTACGTCAGGCTACCGATGATGGTCAGGTTCAAGGCGAACTGCCTACGGGTAAAGATCTCGGGCGGGGCCGCGGATATAACGCCTTCTGGGTAGACCCAGGTTCTGCATTTGGCTACGTCAAAGGCGAGTACCGTACCTCGTGGATCACGTATCCCGAGAGTGGACGCATTCCCTATTCCGAAGAGGGAAGTAGGCTGCGTCAGGAAAATCGCGCAAAGTTTTCAGGTAATGATGGCCCCGAGGGACGCGCACTCGGAGAGCGTTGCATCATCGGATTCGGCAGCACCGGCGGCCCGCCCATGAATAATGTGTTGTACAACAACATGTACCAGATCGTGCAGACAGACGACTACGTTATGATCATGGTGGAGATGGCACACGACGCGCGCATCATTCCTATCGATAAAGATCACCGTCCAGATGCCTGGAAGCCTTGGTTAGGTGATTCAGTCGCGCATTGGGATGGCGATGTGTTGGTAGTTGAGACTAGAAATCTGCATCCACAACAGGCGCCACGCAATATTGCGGCGCTGTCAGATGAGGGGGTAGTGGTAGAGCGCTTTAGCCGCTTCTCCGATGAACAAGTCCTGTATGAGTTCGAGGTCAGGGACCCGAACTTCTACACTGAAGCTTGGAGCGGCGAAATGGCTTTCAATGCGACTGACACTCAGCCCTACGAATATGCCTGCCATGAAGGAAACTACGGCCTGCCTGGTATCTTAGCAGGCGCACGCCGATTGGAAATGGATGAGCAGTAGTCAGTTCGTTTCAGTCTAGTAAATAAAAAGGTGCCTCATGGCCCCTTTTTTGATTCAGTAATTTTGAAGTTATAATCTAAGCTATTCTTCCCAGAATTTCATCATCTCCATAAACATGAAGGATGCTGACCAAGTAATAAGCGATAGACCGGTAATCGCCTCCATGCCGGCAAGAAAGCGTAACTGCCCGCCCGGCTCGATGTCGCCGTAGCCGAGCGTCGTGTAGTTGGTAAACGAGAAGTACACCGCATCGGTTAGGCTGCCGTCGAAACTGCCTTGGAGAGTACCAAAGTCTTTGTAGCTAATCATCAGATAGAAGGCGAGCCCGAAAACCCAAACCTCTATGATATGGGCACAGATAGTGCCGAAAACACCGATGATTACCCTCACCCGATGTCTTGCCTAGAGTTTCGGAATAGTTATCCACAGTAGCCGTCGCACTTCGTAGTGAATTACGACCGTAGCCGCAACTAGTCCACTAATAATGAGAATGGAAAGCAACATTTCTACGCTAAGTCCCGTTCAGCGCGCCAAGTGCAGGAAGTTCGCTATTTATAGTTCGAGAATCTATTTATGTAGCCCCTGATGCTAGGAAATTAGAGCGAACCTTAGTAAGGTTAAATTGACCCTTACGAATAGCACTATGAATACGGTGGGAATAAGAGAATGAGAACCCAAATAAGCGCGCATCTACTAACGATACTCTTTGTATTGAGCCTGCTGGTCGTTCAGACAGCGAATGCACAACGAACAATCCCCGAGGATGATCGGGAGTTGCTGTATGAGATCTATAAAGAGCTGATCGAATACAAAACCACGATAGATGAGGAGAACAACACCATCGCGGCCGAGGGCATGGCGGCGTGGCTGCAGGCGGCGGGTTTCGCCGAAGAGGACATATTCATCGGTGGCGCTTTGCCACACAAGGGTAATGTGGTTGCGCGCTATAGAGGCACAGGTGCGAAGGAGCCTATCGTGATGATGGCGCATCTGGATGTGGTTACCGCAGAACGTGCCGATTGGAATCTCGACCCTTTCGTACTCAATGAAGACGATGAATATTACTACGGCCGCGGCACAATCGATGACAAGGCCATGGGGGCAATCTTTATAGCTAACTTGATACGCTTCAAGCGAGAGGGCTATGTTCCCGACAGAGACTTCATCGTGGCGCTAACTTCGGACGAGGAGAGCGGCGGCAGCAACGGCATTGGCTGGCTCTTGGATAATCATCCGGGATTAATACAAGGCGCGCTGGCAATCAACGAAGGCGGCTATGGTCTTTTGCAAGATGGTCAGCCATTAGCGAACACCATTCAGATTGCCGAAAAAATCTATGCAACTTTTCGAGTAACCGCGAAGAACCCTGGCGGTCATTCCTCACTGCCCAGGGATGACAACGCCATCTATGACCTGGCCGAGGCACTGCTAAAGATTCGCGATTTTAAATTTCCTGTCGAGCTGAATGATGTAATGCGCGTTAGCTTTCAGCGTCAGGCGCAGATCAACAGCGGTGAACGCGCCGCTGACTTTCGTGCACTACTCGAATCACCGATTCCGCAAGATTCGCTAGATAGACTGAGCTCCGAAGCAGCAATCAACGCTCAGCTGCGTACCACAGCGGTAGCAACGCTGTTAGACGGAGGCCATGCGCCGAATGCCTTGCCGCAGACTGCAGTCGCGAACGTGAACGTGCGCATGCTGCCCGGTTCCGATCCGCAGGATGTCTTGAAAACACTGATCACAGTTGTTGATAACCCAGAGCTCTTAGTGGAGTACCGCGGTGGTGGATCCATTACCGAGCCTTCTGCGCTATCGGAAGAAATAATGGCGGCAGTTGAAACAGTCACCGAGGCAATGTGGCCTGGAGTCACTGTTATGCCGACGATGTCCACAGGGGCAACTGATGGCGCGCGCATGCGCCGCGCAGGCATTCCGACTTATGGTACATCGGGATTGTTCGTGGATCGTAACGATATGCGTATACACGGGCAAGATGAACGTCTACTCAAAGAGTCCTTGTACGGAGGTTATAAGTTTCTCTATAGCCTAGCGAAAGAACTTAGCAAGTAAGACAGTACACTGATTGAAAATTGCCAAAGGTTAATACAGAGAAAAAAGATTATGGTCAATATCAAATTGCAGTGCTTTGGGCTACTTCTACTGGCACCACTGACTGCTTGTGTTGCCCCACAAAATTCTTCATTTAAATTCGTTGAAGCATCGATAGCCGATATCCAGTCTGCAATCATGCAAGGGGACTCCACGTGTCACGAAATCGTGGCTGGATACATACAGCGTATCGAGGCCTATGACCAATCTCGCAACATAAATGCTATTACACAAATAAATCCCCATGCTCTGGAGAAAGCTGACGCTATCGACTTAGCAGTGAGTAGAAACGAAGCAATGCCAGAGCTGTTTTGTGCTCCACTGCTTATCAAGGATAATTTTGATACGCATGATATGGTTACAACGGGTGGCTCCATCGCGCTAATAAACAGTGTTCCGCCCAATGACGCCTTTATGGTTCGCAAACTACGCGAAGCCGGCGCAATCGTCCTCGCTAAAACCAATATGGCGGAATGGGCTTTTAGCCCAAGAGAAACAGTTTCCTCGTCGTATGGCCGCACAGCAAATGCCTACGATGTCGACTTCGTTCCTGCAGGCTCTTCAGGAGGAACGGCGTCTTCAGTGGCCGCCAGTTTAGGCGTGGCGGGAATGGGCAGTGATACCGGTAATTCCATCCGCGGGCCTTCTTCTCATCTAGCTTTATTTGGACTGCGCTCCACAATAGGTTTAACCAGTCGCGATGGTGTAATACCGCTAGTCTTCGATAGGGATATTGCTGGGCCAATGGCGCGTACAGTCGAGGATGGCGCTCGCTTGTTTAACGTGATTGCAGGCTATGATCCGGCAGACTCGCTAACATTGCCTGACAAGCGAGAAGAGAATTACCTGGATTTTCTAAACAGCGACGGCCTTGAAGGAAAGCGTTTGGGAGTATTTAGATCGTTGGTGGACCACGACGATGCTGATCCAGAAATCAAGGCGATTTTTCTCCAAGCCATAAGCGACTTGGCAGCTGCAGGTGCCATCATTGTCGATCCACTGGAGATTAGAGATTTTCAGGTGCTGAGCGATCAGATCCCATTTTGCGGTAGGTTCAGGTATGACGTGGGCCAATATTTTAAATCGCTTGAGAACCCCCCTTTATTAGATGTAAACAAGGTACTCGAAACAGGAGAAATTGCTCCAGAAACTCGGGGCTCATTTGGTTTCTATGCGCAGAATCCATTGGAGGTAGTTCCCGATGAATGGGAAGTGCCATGTCCTACCTGGCCCAACCATCCAGAGCGCAATCAGCTGCTCGCCAACGCGATAGAGGCGATGGATGCGGCGCAGGTTGATGCCCTTATTTTTCCAACTTGGTCAAATCCCCCTGCTCATATTGATCGTGCAGAAGAAGAATACCGGGGAGACAATAATCAGCACTTGGCGCCAGATGCAGGTTTGCCGGCGGTGACAATACCGATGGGCTTTTGGCAAAACAAACTACCTGCAGGTCTTCAATTCGTAGGCCGCCCCTATGCGGAAGGCCTATTAATAGAATTGGCTTATGCGTATGAGCAAAAGACTCAGCATAGAAGACCGCCTGAGGGCTTTGGCGAAATTAATGACTAGTGGCAAGAACGCAATGAGTCAAGAATCAAAAGGGTCAGAGTGTCATGGATACATTGAATGAGCGGTCTGGAGGGGTAGTCTTGCCAAAGAGATTAAACAAATCGGGTCTTTGGCTCTTAATCACAATGGGCTTGATTGCTTGCAGTGATTCGCCAAGCAATGAGCCGATTCAATTCGACAGCGTAATAAGCAACGGGCAACTCGTTGACGGCTTAGGTGGTTCGGCCAGAGCGGCCGACGTTTATCTTAAAGAGGGCATTATTGCTGCAATTACCGCGCCGGGGGAACTGGACGCGGCGGTAACGAACATCATAGACGCCACAGGCAAAATTATTGCGCCGGGGTTTATTGATGTCCACTCTCATGGCGATCCCTTAGAGACTCCCGCTTTTGAAAACTTCCTCGCCCAAGGCGTAACCACTATTACACTGGGTCAGGACGGTGACAGTCCCAATGTAGCGGATCTGGGTGCGTGGGTCGAAGAGGTAAGCGAGAACGGTATAGGGGTGAATCTGGCCATGTTCGTCGGGCATGGAACGCTACGAAATCTGGCAGGTATAGGTCAAAATCCAGCCCCGGGACCCGATCAGATCCAGCGCATGTTGGAGTTGCTGAACAATTCCTTGGACTATGCTTTCGGATTGAGTACCGGGCTTGAATACAACCCTGGCCTGCATGCTCCAGAATCTGAACTGGTTGAAATGGCGAAGGTGGTAGGCAGTCGCGACCGCGTTATTATGAGTCATATGCGCAATGAAGACGATGATCAGCTAGAAAAGTCTATTGATGAACTCTTGAGCCAAGGTCTGTATGCAAGAGTACACATCTCTCATCTTAAGTCAGTCTATGGCAAGGGCAGTGCGCGCGCCGAAGAAATTTTAGAGGTGATTGAAAGGGCACGACAATCGGGCATCGAGCTAAGCGCGGATGTTTATCCCTACAATGCCAGTTATGCAGGCCTAGCCTTGTTGTTCCCGGTATGGTCGAAAACCGATGAGGAATTTGCTGTAGCACTTTCAGATCGAAGAGAAGAGTTGGAAGAATACCTCGTTAACCGCATAACAAATCGTAATGGTCCAGAGGCAACGTTGCTCGCCACCGATCCCTATACCGGTAAAACACTAGCCGACTTGGAGCAGGAGCTAGGCTTGCCCTTCGAGGAAATATTAATCGACGTGATTGGCCCGCAAGGCGGCAGTGGCGCTTATTTCATCATGGATGATGAGCTGCAATCCAGATTACTTATGGATGAAAATATTACCGTGTCCTCCGACGGCAGTCCTACAGGATTCCACCCAAGAGGCCATGGCACGTTTGCGAAAATTATCGAGGAGTATGTAGTAAACCGCGCTGCACTACCCCTGGAGGAAGCGGTGCGAAAGATGACTTCTTATGCGGCAGCACTACTGGGCGTTACCGATCGAGGTAGTGTTGAGGTGGGCAAGGCCGCCGATTTAATTATTTTCGACCCCACGTTGGTCAGGGCGCGAGCAAGCTATTCCGATCCGCTGCAACTCGCCGAAGGGTTTGAGGTGGTGATAGTGAATGGCGAGGTGGCTTTTTCCAATGGCGCGGCGCTTGCGGTGGCTTCAGGTGAGGTTTTGAGTCCTCGGGAGTGAGTTGGGCACAGTTACTCTAGCGGTAGTGAAATCAATCATCAAAATTGATACGGCGACAATTTTGCAGCTGTACAGGCTATTTGGCAATGCGCCTAATTTCTGACAATTCTCTACATTGCATTGCCAGTGGTACTAAACGATTATTGAAAAAGGTGCTTATTTTAATAATCGGTAAGGTTTTACTCGCCTTTGTGCCTCGGTTTTCTGCAATACGAATGTCTACAGTCATTTAAATTGTATTATAATGCGTCGCCGGTTTAGCCTGTGTGTGCTTTAGCCGAAAAGTTCTGTCAAATAACTAACTACAAGAAAAGCCAACTATAAACGCCTGCGAGTCCCTGTGTAATTAACGGTGTGGCAGGTTAGGAAAAAGCGTGCTATCAGCTGTAACTGAGCTCGCGCGCGAACAAACGAATATCGATTCTGAGGAGAATAGAGTAATGCGAAAGATCAACCCTGTAGCTCTGATAGGGCTGCTGCTGGCATTTGCCATCCCTGTTATTTCATTTGGGCAAGCGACTGAAGTCACTTTCCACGAAGACATTGAACCAATTTTGCAGCGTAGCTGTCAGAGCTGCCACCGCGATGGTGGTGTGGGCCCCATGCCGCTAATAAGCTACGAACAGGTAGCGCCTTTCGCAGGTTTGATTGAATACAAAACGTCTATCAGAGACCGTGCCGGTGCGATGCCACCTTGGTACGTTGAAAAAGGTTTGGGTATTCAGGATTTTAAGAATGATGTATCTCTAAGCGATGAAGAAATAGCTGCAATCTCTCTTTGGGCAAGATCCGGCACACCTAAGGGCAATGAAGCAGATGCACCAACGCCCTTAGTGTTCGACGACAGCCTGACATGGACTGCTGGCACGCCAGATCTGATTTTAAAGAGCAACGAGGTGACTAAGTTGTCCGGCACTGCAGATTGGTGGGGCGAGATTGACGCCTTGCTGATTGATATTCCGGAAGATCGCTGGGTCAAATCCGTTGAGGTTGTAGAAGTCAATGACGTCAACAATCAAGCGGACAAAGGTCGTGACACTGTTGGTGGCGCTTACATATTTCACCACATGATATGGGCCACTGCTGCCCTGGACGCCAATGGAAACCGGACTGAACGGGGCCTAGCATGGCCAGTACACGAAGTAGGTCGCAACGCCGACATTTTTGATGACGAAGCCGGCCGACTTTTGACGGCGGGCAGCTATATAGTGTCCGATTCTGTGCATCTGCATTCCAATGGTAGAGACACTACCGCGCATTTGGAAATTGGCTTCCGCTTCCATCCTGTTGGCTATGAGCCAAAATTTAAAGACGCTGTCTTCAATGCCCAAGGTAACGGCGTTGATATTAGTATAAGAGGCGATGAGAAAGACCAGGAGTTGCACGCCTACACTACGCTGACTGAGCACACTAAAATATCGACGTTTGAGCCCCATTTACATGCGCCAGGTGAGCGCATGTGCCTTGAAGCGATCTGGGGTTACAGCGTAGAAACTCTTTCATGTGTTGGCTACGACCACAACTGGGTTCGTGGCTACGCCTACGATGATGATGCTGCACCACTTCTGCCCAAGGGCACGATCCTCCACATCGTTGGTTATATGAACAATACCGACACGAATCCTAATGTCCCAGATTCCAGAAACTGGCAGGGCTCGGGTAACCGTTCTGTAACGAATATGTTTATCGATCTAGGTATCCGAGTAACTATGACCGATGATCAGTTCTTTGATGAAATGGAAAAGCGGCGCAATAATTTGAACCTAGGGCCGAACGATCACGTAATCGGCTGCCCACTATGCCTATTGCCATTGGTTCAACCAATAGACAATGCCTCGGCGGGTCAGAGTGTCGCTAACGATGTTGCGCTGCAGGGGGTAAGTCGATAATGAATGTAATAAAAGGTTTTGCTCGCAAGGCCATGATTTTTGGCTTCGCTCTAAGTGCATTGATGAGCGCTACATTAGCTCAGGCTGACTCCTACAACTTTGGTAAAAATGTTGAAGTGGCCTATGAAGGCTGGCGTCCGCTTGAAGATGGTAGCTTCAGTTTCATGTTTGGATACATGAACGAAAATTGGGAAGAAGAGCCTGATGTGGATATTGGCGAGAATAATTTTTTCTCCCCAGGCGGCGCTGATCGTGGCCAACCCACTCACTTCTTACCTCGTCGAAACCGCTTTACCTTTGAAGTGACGGTGCCTTCTGACTGGGGTGACCGTGAATTGGTTTGGGAGTTAACGGTCAATGGTGTGACACGACGTGCTTACGCGACGCTCAAGGATGACTATTTGGTGGATAATATGGTTATCGCCTCCGAGACCGGTTCCCTAGGTGCTGGCACATCCAGCCCGGAGTCTAGAGCGAATATAGCACCGGTGGTAACTCTTCAAGGTGACACGGTTAACGGCGAGCATGTGCGCAGCGTTCGCGTTGGCGAGCCGCTGAGTTTCACCACACACCTTATGGATGATGGTGTTCCAAGATCAAGAAGAAGCGTAGATACCATACGCGCGATTGCTGCTCGCGGTGGTGAGAGTACTACCGAAGAGATGGTGCAACGGCAAATGGCAATGCGAATTCCGTGGCAGCCAACGGTAGGTAAGATCAATGGCTTGTTTCTGTCGTGGAATGTCTACCGTGGTGCCGGCAAGGCAACTTTCGACCCCCCTCAGCCAAAGTCTTGGGAAGATACTCGACCGGGCTCAAACTCGGCATGGGGATTGTCATGGTCACCGCCGGAGATAGCTGATGATGGCATGATCAACACTACGGTCTCTTTCGAAGAGCCTGGTGAGTATATCTTGTGGGGTCGTGGAGATGACGGCGGACTTTATCACGATGCGTTTATGACTGTGACAGTAACTGAGTAACGCTCTAGTTGGATGTAATTGCTTGCGCCCCAGAAGCTTGGTTCAGCAGGCGTAAAAACCGCGGCTTAGGTCGCGGTTTTTTTTGATATGGTTTTTAGCTAGCTAGTGCTAAGACTATAAGGGGGCGTATATTAAATTTGTTATGTGTGATTACTGTGAATCCATTTTCTAGCAGGTATCTATTTGTTCGGTGGTATCGAATACGTCCCTACAGAATGTGCAATGGGCCGATCATCACCTTCGGAATAAATGGTCACCTCTCCAATTGCTAATGTTTTGCCAAGTTTTAGAATTTTGCAGACGCCTAGTATGTCTTTGTCAGCAACGGGTTTTCGTAGAAAATTGATGTTTAAACTTGTAGTTACCGCCAATGCAACTAGCCCAATTTCCCGAAGAATTGCAGCGTAAATGGCACAATCAGCGAGACCCATCATTGTCGGGCCAGATACAGTTCCGCCGGGGCGTAAATCCCCTTCGTCAACTTTGCGCCTAATAGTCACAGAGCCTTCGTCAAAAGATTCAATGACGAAACTCGCTTGGGGAAACTCCTTAGAAAAAAATGCTTCCATTTCCATTTTGCTTACAATGCTCATGATTTACTGCCGTCCCTTTTATAGCTATTACTAGTGCCCTTGCTCAGAATATTCCCACTTTGACAGCCTCTCTCTGTCGCCTGCTGGCATTTCTCCAAACACCAGCTCTCGATATTCTTCATCGCCATCGACAAACAATTTTAACCAAGCTACAGCCATGCCGCCGACTAGGTCGTGCACATCGATATTGGGTGAAAGTCGGCCATCGCCAGTATCTGTATTGGCAATGAAGTGATTACCTTCCTTGATTTCAAAATACATTTTTGGAATGTCGTCTGAAAGGCTCTCGAAATGCGGCAGGGCATGGTCGGCTGCAGGCGCGATGCGATCATTCTCGCCAGCAATGACTAATGTAGGAATTGAGATTGCAGAAAAATCACCGCCCGGTTGCCAAGGGGTGAAAGGGATTGCTGCCTTCAGTTCGGCGCTGTGTGCATTTGCTGCAATCAAAGTGCCACCACCTCCCATGGAATGACCCATGATTGCCATGCGGTCATTGAGGATCTTGCCCCGCAACGTTCCGCCCATCCGTTCACCTTCATTACGCAGTACTTCGATAGCGGCCATCAGGGCGTCCGCGCGCAGCGATGGATCGTCACGCAGTTCATTGGTATCAAGAGTCAGCACAGCGTAGCCGTGAGAGGCGAGGTGATTTCCCCACCAGCTCATATTCTCCTGCGATTCCACGAATCCAGGTGATATGGCGACGCCGGCGAAGTCTTCCCCTTTATTGGCAGGAAAATAGATAGTTGCTGCGCTAAATTCCGGTACCGCCGGGTAGCTTGAATAGTACGCAACTTGATAAGGACCAGGGCCGCCTAGTGATTCTCTTGAGATCTCTTGAGCGTTAGTACTTAGCGAGAGCGAGAGAACTAGGGTAAGGGCAAGCAGGTATCGGTTTCTGTTGAGCATTTCTAATTCCTTCTCTTTGTAGCGCTAGGGTGCAAGGGCGGTGGAGCGGCAATGCTATCGCAAATTTGAGACTAGGGGCAGTGTGATCGTGTAATGAAGTCAGGTATGAGCTAGCTGCTCGATGTTTACCTGCGAAGAGTGCGTGGACTTAAGGTGAGATAGCCATTACTCTTTCTCTACACCGATTCCCAAAAAGAGGCTGCTAGACGTGTGCTACCCGAATTTTAAAAAAGTAGTCAAATTAGCATTGACAGGGATAAGCTCTCTTTTCTTCACTGTCGTAGTCACCACAGCCGTAGCTCAACAGTCTCTGCAGCTTGCATTCGATAGTTTAGGGCCAACAGTTGAGCAATTGCGTTCGGATAGTGGGCGTAACATACACTTTATTGACGATGGGAATCAAAGCGGAACTCCGGTTGTATTCACCGGCGGCCTCGGTACATCCGTACGCGTAATCAGGCTTTTAGATTTTCTAGAAACTATGCGCAGCGACCTGAACCTTAGGTTTATAACTGTCGAGCGAAATGGATTCGGGCAAACCGCGTTTGATGAGACCCTAACCATGGCAGACTACGTTAGTGACGTAGAGCAGGTGTTGGCTCATCTAAATATAGAAAAATTTGCGCTGTTTGGTATTTCTGGAGGAGGACCCTACACGGCAAAAATTGCTGAAAGCAATGCGCACCGTTTGCTGTCCATCCATATGGCGGCCACAAGCCCTGCTATCGGCAACCCTCAACGGTGTAACAACAATGCACCCAGCCCCTATGCCGAGATGTTGCGATACCCGATGCAATTTTTTGGCTTTGAAGAGGATAGCCCACTGCACAAAATCGAGGGCTTTCAAGATACCGCGTTCGATGAAGCGGCACGGGCACATAACATGCGGGGCCAATCCGCAGATCCGGCTCCACTAATGCATGAATTAAGTTTGTATTGTTCTGAAAGCGTTATGGATTCGGCGCATATCAGCGTGCCGGTATATGTCTATTTAGGACTGAAAGATGAAGTCTTAGGGACGGTAAATCCGAGTGACTGGCTTGCTGCATACCCGAACTCAGAAGTGCTGGTGAGAACTTATCCTAATGGCGGCCATGATGTGCAATATCGCCATCTCGATCAAATACTTTTAGACATGGCAGGTGCTGGCGACAAAATTCTTCTTTGTGAGGATGGAGTTGAAAAGATGGTTCTGCCAGAGACAATTGAAGAACAAAACCCAGAACTGTTAGGCCTATGTATTTGGCAAGACTAAGAAGAGTTTTTTGGAGTGGTAAATAAATAGCCCCGTGTCTGTATTAATCGCGAAAACTTTTTATTTCACCACCGGTTAAGCGCGCTTGATAGCTCTTCAGTTCCCGCTTAATTACCGGCGCCAAAATATAGAGGGCTAATATATTTGGTAATGCCATAACAAAAATTAGTGCGTCGGAAAACTCCAAAACTACATCTAATTGAATCATGCAGCCTAAGGCTCCAAATGCACAAAAGAGAATTTTAAAAACTATTTCTTTATTCCTTGATTCTCCTAGTAGGTAGGTCCAACCTTTCAAGCCATAATAAGACCAAGACAGCATCGTCGAAAAGGCGAACAGAATGGCAATGAATGAGAGCGGTACGGTAGACCAACCCAGGGTGCTGCTGAATGCTTGAGAAGTGAGTTCTATCCCCTGCATACCGTTGCCGGCCATGCCCGGTTCATAGATGGTTGTAAGAATTACTAGTGAAGTGAGTGTACAAATAACTACTGTATCTATGAACGGCTCCATCAAGGCAACATAGCCTTCGGTTACAGGCTCACTGGTACGTACCGCGGAATGTACGATAGCGGCGGAACCGAGTCCTGCTTCATTGGAAAACGCGGCGCGCTGAAACCCCATAATCATTACACCGAGCATGCCGCCGCTAATAGCGCTTGGGTTAAATGCCTCGGTGACGATCGCAGTAAACGCCCAGGGTAGTTTCTCGGCATTAAGAAGAATGACTAACAGTGCGCCGATGATATAGGCCGCTGCCATAAAGGGGACCAGCTTACTCGTCACTTTAGCAATACTTTTTATCCCGCCGATGATTACAGCAGCGACAATGACAGCCAAAGCTAGGCCGAACAACCAACCCTTATCGACAAAGAAGCTGTCACTGCCGCCGGTGGCAAACACGAATTGCTGATAGGCTTGATTAGACTGAAACATATTACCTATACCGAGGCAGCCAATGACTATAGAGGCGGCATAAAAATAGGCCATGGGTTTGCCCAGCCATCCCAGATTTCGATCCGCAAGACCCTGTTTCATGTAATACATGGGGCCGCCTGAAATACTGCCATCCGGATTTACTTTGCGGTATTTTACCCCTGCAACACATTCGGCAAATTTCGTCGACATGCCCAAAAACCCTGCAACAATAAACCAAAAGGTCGCTCCGGGACCACCGATGGTGATCGTAATAGCGACCGCGCTCATATTGCCGATGCCTACGGTGCCTGAAACAGCCGTGGTCAGAGCTTGAAAGTGACTAAGCTCGCCACTATGTTCTGGCTTGCTGTAGTCCCCGCGTAGTAAGTGAAAGGCGTGTTTAAAACCTCGCAGATTTAAAAAATTGAAATAGAAGGTGAAAAAAATAGCGGCAGCTATTAACCAAAGAATAATCAGCGGTAGTTGATTGCCAAAAATATTAACCTCGAAGAATATGAACCCAGCGACTGCCTCTGTTATAGGCGTCATCGCCGCGTTAATAGTAGCGTCAATTCCTGCCGCGTTGGAGGGTAAGCTGCTTACAAGCAGGCACAGACTGGCCAATAATTTAGTAAAAACTCCTGGCCGCAAGCGTTGTCGAAGTAGGTGTTCTCTAAGCGGCTGTTCTATATAATGCGCCATTCTAAGTTTTTTCATTTTATTGGGTAAGATTAGGTCAGTTAATGAGTCACGCACAAGATAAGGCCCTTTTACAAACCATTTCTCCCGTAGACGGTTCAGTCTATGTTGAGCGTGCTTTAGCTACCGAGCAAGAGATAGAGCAGTCTATTGCTTTATCGCGCTCAGCGCAAAAACAGTGGCAAACAACAAGTATTGCCGAGCGGGCTTGCATTTGCGAGCTGGCAGTACAGTATTTCGAATCCAATCAAGCGCAGATCGCCGAAGAAATTAGCTGGCAGATGGGACGGCCCCTGGTCTACGGCGGCTCTGAGATAGGCGGCCTTGCGGAACGCGCGCGTTATATGATCAACATCGCCGAAGAAGCCCTAGCTGACGAGCGACCTCAGGCGAAGCCAGGTTTTGAGCGCTTCATTCGGCGCGAAGCTCTAGGGGTGGTCCTTACCGTAGCCCCTTGGAATTATCCCCTGTTAACAACAGTGAACTCGGTGATTCCAGCATTAATGGCAGGCAACAGCGTGCTGTTGAAGCCTTCCGCGCAAACCCCTCTATGTGGCGAGCATTTTGTTAGTGCTTTTCGTCAGGCTGGTCTTCCAGAAGGTGTATTGCAGTGTTTGTATTTGAGCCATGACAGCACCACCAAGATGCTAGGCGACTCGGTCGTGGACTTTGCTTGTTTTACAGGCTCTGTTGCTGCTGGACAAAAAATAGAGAAATCCGCAGCAGGCTCCTTTCTTGGGCTCTCTTTGGAGTTAGGTGGAAAAGACCCGGCTTACGTACGTGCTGATGCAAAGCTGGATGACTGCGTGAATAACTTAGTTGATGGTGCCTTTTTTAACTCGGGACAATCTTGTTGTGGCATCGAAAGAATTTATGTAGAGCAGTCACTCTACTCACAGTTTGTTGAAGCCTACGTGGAACAAGTTAAAAACTACACGCTGGACAACCCACTGTTAGCCGAAACCACACTGGGCCCTATGGTGAGAACGTCAGCGGCTGATTGGGTCCGCCAGCAAACTAGTGAAGCCCTAGCTAAAGGGGCACAAGCCTGTATTGATCCCACAGAGTTTGCTAACTCTCGAGATAACTCTCCCTATCTAGCGCCACAGGTATTGCTGGATGTAGATCATAGTATGTCAGTGATGCGCGAAGAAAGTTTTGGTCCGGTGGTTGGTATCATGTCTGTAAAAAATGACGAGCAAGCATTGCAGCTAATGAATGACAGTGATTTGGGCTTGACCGCATCATTGTGGTCAACCGACCAAGCCGCCGTGGAAGCATTGGGTGATCGCCTTCAAACGGGCACGGTGTTTATGAACCGCTGTGACTATCTTGATCCTGCTCTATGTTGGACGGGCGTTAAGAATACGGGTCGTGGTGCCGCACTTTCCAAGCTTGGTTACTTGCAGCTAAGCCGAGCAAAATCTTTTCATCTGAAAACGGTTTGAGGAAGTGTGGCTGATATGAAGATCGGAATCCTAAATGCCGATGCTGTTAGGGCGGAGTTTGTAGCAGAGTTTGGCGAATACCCGGATATGTTTGCACGGCTATTAATGGCAGTAGACCCTGAGATTGAATTTGTTACTTATGAAGTGATGAGCGGCGAGTATCCAACTGATATCGATGAAGTTGATGCCTACCTAATAACGGGGAGCAAGCTCAGCGTTTACGACGACGTGGCCTGGATTAATGCACTAAAAGACTTTGTTAGAAAGCTGCATGGTGCGAAGAAAAAACTTATAGGGATTTGTTTTGGTCATCAACTCGTCGCCGAGGCGCTGGGTGGCAAAACCCGCCAGGCAAATCAGGGTTGGTGTGTAGGTGTTCATAAGGCGAAATTGACACTCGACGCCGCTTCTTATGGGCCCGCTGATGTTGAGTTCCAGATCTTGTCAAATCACAAAGATCAGGTAGAGGAAATGCCGGTAGGAGCAAAATTGCTTGCCAGTACTGCTACGTGCCCAATAGCGATGACGCAGCTGGGAGAGCATATTCTCACGTTTCAGGGTCATGCCGAATTTGATAAAGGCTATGCTTTGGGTTTGCTCAATATGCGCAGGGAAATTCTGGGGGAGTCTGTGTACCAAGCAGCCGTAGAAACTTTACCGCAGGACACAGACAATTCTCAAGTAGCACGCTGGATTCTGGATTTTGTAGCGAACTAATGTAACAACAGATTGAATTAGTAGGGCGTATCGCCATCAATGGTAATTCTCTCCAATCTACGGTGCGCTGGAAAATAATCATTAATCGGCTTGTGCTGCGTGCTGCGGTTGTCCCAGATCGCGATAGAATTTGGTTGCCACTGAAAACGGCAGGTATATTCTGGGGTGGTTACATGCTCGAATAGAAAGCCCAATAACGCTTCACTTTCTTTTTTGCCCACACCAAGAATACGCGTGGTAAATAGAGAGTTTACAAAAATAACTTTCTTGCCACTTTCTGGGTGCGTGCGAATCACTGGATGTTGAACCGGTGGATTGTCGGCTACCGCTTGGGCCAGTCTCTTCCTTCCACCTGACTCTTCCAGACTTTCTTTAAAACCATGACTGAAGTCGTGTTCTGCGGTTAGTTCACTGAGAAATTTTTGCATCGCTTCAGATAGGCCATCAAAAGCGGCGGTCGTGCTAGCCCATAATGTATCACCGCCTTGGGGAGGGCAAATCTTTGAATACAGAACAGCACCAAGGGGAGGATGCAAACGGAATGTCATATCTGTATGCCAGGCTTCAATCTTGCTTGGCTTCTCAGCAGTGCTCTCCAAAACAGTAATTTCGGGAAAGCCTTCAATTGTGTCGTAGGCCGGGTGGGTTTGCAGGGGGCCAAACGATTCTGCCAGTGCCTTGTGTTGAGCTGGGCTGATATCTTGATCGCGAAAGAAGATAACCTGATGCTCAACCAATAAGCGTCGAATTTCTTGATAAGCCTCAGCAGACAAGCCTTGGCCTAAATCCACGCCGTGCAGTTCTGCCCCTAGTGCTCCGGCCATTAGTTTTACTGTAAACATGCGGTCCCTCGTTACAATCCTAATTAAGACGCCATTCTAGGCCTCTTTTATCTGACTGCCTAGTCGTTAGCGGAGCATTGATAAGGCAGTAACACAGGCCAATCAAATTACATTAATTTCTGCCGCTATTGCGGACTGCCTCTGCAACGATTTAGTCAAGCCAGATGCTTTTTCTGCTTACACAGTTTTCGAGATTTTGGGGTGCTGCCGCTATTAGCCAAGACACCGAGAAGAATTCTCAATCCTCGGCTCCACCGATATTTCAGTGCGTCACAGGCGATGCGCAGCTTGGGTTTGTAGCCTAATGAGTCAGCGAATAAATCAGATAGTTAATACCTAGCTGATATGCCGAATTCGCATATTGCGTGGGATACCATTGATCGAAGGTGTGCTCCCAGCCATCGCCCATGTCTGAGTTCCAATTGATAAGCACCATGACGCGACCGTCGTCATCTAGGATGGCGTGATTGCTAGCATTGTCCATTCCGGCTTGCCCGAAGCCTCTTCTGCCACCACGTCCTGGAATCATCTGCGCGCCATCGATGTCGTAGAAGGTGTGATAGATCTCATGACTGGAGTCTAGTTGGATTATTTCGCGATCTGGAAACAACTTGGAAAAATCTTGGTAGAAGGCATCCCACTGCCGCTCTCCCCAGAAATCATCGACTAGCAGGAAGCCGCCGCGCAGTAAATATTCTCTTAGGTTTTCGATCTCGGTTGGGGATAAAGAGATGCCGCCGTTGCGACCCATCTCTAAGGCGTACAAGAATGGATAGTTGAAGATTTCGTCGTCGTCGAAACGCAGCACGATGGGTTCTTCCATCACTCGCACATTCGACAGTCGCGCTACACCGCGCAGAAAATTCTCATCGGCAGCGGGGAAGTCGGTCGCCCAGGGGCCGCCATAGAAATCGCTGCTGTAATAGCTGTCGTATTGAATGCGTACGAAGGCAAATTCTCCGCCGATGTCATAGAGACCGGGTTGATCAATTTGCGCGTGTACGCGCACAGGCGAAGCTGAGAGTAGGAGGATGAGAAAAAGAACGCTGCGATTCATAGCGGATGCTGACTCACTGCAGTGACGATATTCGGTAGTGTGTATCGACAACAGGCAGAGATCAAGCTAATGTGAGAAGTCCCTAGTTTTTGAGTGTCGTGCAATCTCTATGCTTATGCAAAAAAATAGAAGAATAGCATTTATTATCAGTAGGTTAGCATTTTCTGTACTGCTGTGCTTTGGTGCTCTGCCCAGCCATGCCGCCGAAGATACGCTGCTAATTGGCAGTGCATTAGCTAATGCCGAACAATTGGCGGCCTACCAGTTGCAGATCGAAGACCTGGAGTTTGAATTCGGTCCTTATCATTCGAGCCTGATCGAGCCTCTCGAAAGTATGATCGCGCTGCTTAATGAGGACGAAGACTACGAAGAGGTAGCCCTGTTGCAGAATAGGCAGCTACAAGTGATGCGCACCGAGCTGGGCTTAGAGCATCCGGATTTGGTACCCTTGTTGCAATCGATAATAACTACGCAGATGGCTTTGGGCAATTGGGAAGCAATCTCAGATCAACTTGAACATATCCGCTATCTTCGCACTACCGTCGAGGGCGAGAACACGGAGATTCTACTTTCCGCCATTCAAGATCAAATCGACTGGTTGTTCAGTCGGATTACAATCGAAGATCGTCGAGAGCAAGTGCGCAACTTCTTTGAAATTCGTGACTTGTATGAAGAGATAGAAGACATTGTCGAAGACACTTACGGCGAAGACAGTCTCGAGGCTGCGCCTTGGTTGTACAAGATAGCTTACCACGAATATCACTTAGTCAGTTTCCTAAACGGATCTAAGGGGCTCGGTTCGGAATCGGTAGATCGGCTCGTTCGTCGGGAGGGCACCTTTGGGCTCGAGAGTCAGAATCGCAATGGCTTCAGTTCCAATTCCTTCTTCAGAAACGCGTCAGTCATTCCCGCCATTGAAAGAGGCCGCCCTATAGGCGATAGATATCTGCGCGACGCGTACTCGATGGTCAAAAAAATTCAGGATGTCGTCGAAGAGAATTCTGACATTGAAGCGCAGGCGATGATAAAAATATACCGGTCCGATTTTCAGTTGTTATCCGATAGAGGCTCTGCAATTCGTAGCTATCGAGAAGCGCGGGATATGTTGCTCGAAGCCGGAATAGCCGAAGAAGAAGTGCATTGGTTCTTCGAGCGTCCTATGGTTATTCCGATGGAGACCTTACATCTAAATTTTGCCGATGCCCTGGATGAATTAAAAGAACGGATTGAGCCTATTGCTTCTGTGAAGGATCAGGAGATGCACCTTGGCATATTCACCTCCTGGACAGAGGCGCTAATTTCGACACCGATGCCACAGTCTAAAAATTCATTCTTCAAGCTCGACCATCCTTTTAAGTATGCGGACGTTAGTTTTTCGGTGAGTTCTCGCGGCAAGGCCTCTTCGGTTGACGTTCTCGTTACCGGCCCGCAAGAGCTAGATTCGAAACGTAGTATCTCGCGTTCCGTGCGCGGCATACACTTTCGACCTGCCATCATTGATAATAAGACGCGGCGTGTGAAAGATGTGCATATGCGTTATCAATTTCTCGACGAATAGTTGTGGCATTCTAGTCGGTTCTTAAAATTAGCAGGGCAGGGTGCTGCTGGGAGCTTAAGGCCATTGGATCTAGCTCAACAACATTGAGAAGAAAATTAAAAGCAAGAACAGGAATACAAGAAAAACTACAAACCGAACTATTGGAGCAATATTATGATGCAAGCCAAGTATCTACTTTCAAGACTTATCCTAGCTTTACCGCTATTCATGCTATCTAGCGCAGCCCTGTCGCAGGCCTATTCTAATCCCTATGCCAGCATAGAAGGCTGGGCAGAGTTGCCCAATGGTCGGATCCAGGGCGCCGTTGGCGATCTCGATGTTGATCCAGACGGCGAACATGTCTGGGCTGTTGTGCGCTGTGATGCAACAGCGCCTGATCGCTTTGGTAATGAGTGTGTAGATTCAGATTTAGACTCAGTATTGAAATTTAATAGCGAGGGGCAAGTAGTCGAGAGCTTTGGCGGGGGCATGTTCATCTGGCCCCACGGCATCGATGTGGATGCAGACGGTAATGTCTGGGTAACCGATGCGGTCAGCAATGCGCGTATACCCGATGGAGATGCAAGGGGCCATCAGGTAGTTAAGTTCTCGCCTACGGGTGAAGTATTAATGGTGTTGGGTACGCCCGGTGAATCCGGTAGTGGTCCGGACCACTTTAATGCTCCGGCCGATGTAGTTATTGGCGACAATGGTGATGTGTTTATTGCCGATGGGCACCAGAACGATGGAAACGGTCGGGTGGTTAAGTTCGATAGTAGTGGTAATTTCATCATGGCATGGGGCAAGCCTGGTTACGCGCCTGGTGAATTCAGAACATTGCATACCATCGCGGTTGATCAACGTGGACGTATATTTGTTGGCGATCGCTCCAACAACCGTCTTCAGTTGTTTACGCAAGAGGGAGAGTTTCTCGCACAGTGGACTCAGTTTGGCCGACCAAGCGGTATCTTTTTTGATCAGCATGACAATATCTATGTGGCAGATTCCGAGTCTGACGATGTACAAAACCCAGGTTGGGAGATGGGCATCCGCATCGGTGACGCTCAACTTGGTTGGGTGAATTATTTCATTCAACTCCCAACGGGCGACCCGAGAAGCACAATAGGTAATGGCGCTGAGTTTGTTGCCGCTGATGCGGCTGGCAATTTGTTTGGCGGAGAGCCTGCGCCGAGAAAGTTACAAAAATATGTTCGCGTTCGCCCATAACAGCTTGTACTGGATATAAGATAATAGGATTTAAGTATGAGGACGTTTAACAGAGTCTGTGGTCACTTTAAAAAGCTTTTGCTTTTGTTGATTGTTGTCACCACTCAATTCGCTCTAGCTCAATCTCATCCGCCTATGGAAACAGAGGCGGATTTTCATCGAGCGATGGATGAGTTATCGAATTGGGGGCGATGGGGAGACGAGGACGAACTCGGTGCTGCAAATCTGATTACTCCTGAAAAACGCAAACAAGCGGCGTCTTTAGTTCAAGAAGGCATTGTAGTATCGCTAGCTCACGATGTGAATCAAGAGCCGGCTGTCGATGCCTCGGCTGTGTTAACGCGTGAGGTGCTGCGGGTTAGTCCTACTGGCGCCTCCGATCGCTACGAGTATAGCGGCAGCTATCACGGGACTATACATAGTCATCTTGATGCGCTGGACTGCCATATCATGTACGAGGGCAGTGGTTACAACGGTGTCACCTATCAGGAAGTCGAGGCTGCAGGGGGTTGTCCGCGGGGCGATATCAATGCACACAAAGATGGTATCGTGACGCGTGGAGTTCTGTTTGATGCAACGCTGTTGCCGGGCAGGGCAACGGCTGATGGCTGGCTAGAGCCGGGCACGGCGATCAACTATGACGACCTATTGGCGCTGGAAGAAATCCAAGGGGTTCGCGTCGAACCCGGGGATGTAATATTACTTTATACTGGTCGCTGGAAGCGCCGCGAAGCGCTCGGTGCTTGGCCAACCTCAGAAGGCGTCGCTGGTTATCATGCTGATGTAGCCTATTTTTTGCAGGAACGAGGCGTAGCAATGATTGGGCACGACATGTGGAACGATGTGGCGCCCAGCGGCATTCCCAATGTGTTCCTGCCACTGCATAGTCTAGCGTTGGTCTCTTTGGGAGTATCTATTTTCGACAATCTCGATTTCGGTCGCGTGGCGGAAGTAGCGAAGGGCTTAGGACGCTATAGCTTCATGTTCACAGCGGCTCCGCTGCGAATAGAGATGGGTATGGGTTCACCGGTGAATCCCTTGGCGACATTCTAGCAGTCGCTCTTAGTTCTTGGTTTCAATAGTAAGCGATGTGAATCTATTGACTATTGCTAGACCAAGAATCAAGAAGAGCCAGGTAAAGGCGCCCAGAGTAGGGCGAAGAATGGCCAGATGACCAAGGTTTCTAAAAATCCATTGAGCCCTGAAACGGACTCAATCGACATGCTGATACTGCCCCCCACGAAGATGGATACGATGCTAAACAGCAGCCACAACACTAGGCTGCCTATGCCGAATCTGGCCCCAAGAAGTTTAAAAAGCGACTTCTTTGAAATGTTTTTGCTATCGATGATCAAAGAAAATCTCCAGAGTGTCTCGTTAGAAAATTGAGAGGAATCAAGTTAGCAGCTGACTAGTTTCTGCGTATGTAAGTCAGAATAACATCGTTACCTATTATGTCGATTGCCTCCCCATCTGCTAGGTTATAATTAATAGCACCATCGTCTCCGATCCAGTATTCAATGTCGGCGTCACTTAGCATCTGCAGTGTCTCTTCGCGTATTTCCCTGTTTGCCAGTTTGAAACTGCCAGTGCCGTTAGTTTCTGCAGGTTTAGTCTGTGTAGTTGGGGTGCCGATGTCGGGCGCTGGGCTACAAGCGAACAAGGCGCACAGCAAAGAAGTTGTAAGTAGGGTTTTCATTGAGACTTCTAGCGGTGCCTCGTTCTGCATGATTGGGGTCTTATTGAGTCTCTTACGCCGCCTGTGCGTCATGGCAGCGCCCTGTATTTGTGAGCTGTCTAGTCGCTATTTTGCAGCGATTCAATCTAGTGCACAATCCCTTGAATTGGGAAAATAATCCCAATATGAAGGGCCATTGGTAAGGAGGTGTTGATTACGCGGCCCAGCCCATGCTTTGTGATTAACTGCTAGTATAGCTTTATTCATGATTGAACTAAAAAATGTACAAAAGTCCTATGACGGCGGAGCAACGCTCGCTGTGGCGGATACATCCCTCACTATAGAGCGCGGTGAATTCCTCGGTCTTATCGGTGCCTCGGGCTGCGGTAAGACCACAACTTTGAAGATGATCAATCGTCTCGAGGAACCAAGCAGTGGCGAGATCCTGGTTAATGGCCGTAATGTAATTGATCAGAATCCGGAGCAACTGCGTCGCAATATAGGCTATGTGTTTCAAGGGATAGGCCTATTTCCACATCGAACCGTAGCCGAGAATGTCGCTGCCGTTCCGCAGCTGCTGCAGTGGTCTGCAGGTGATATCCGCGCTCGCTGTGAAGAATGCATGGAGATGGTAGGGCTACCCTTCGATGAATATGGCGATCGCAGTCCATCGCAACTTTCTGGTGGTCAGCAGCAGCGTATCGGAGTAGCGCGAGCTCTGGCGGCAAGGCCAGAAGTGGTATTGATGGATGAGCCATTTGGCGCGCTTGATCCAATCACGCGCAGCGAGCTTCAGGAAGAATTCAAGAGTATCCAGCAGAACATGGCGTTGACGGTAGTCATGGTTACACATGATATGACTGAAGCCTTGTTGCTGGCCGATCGTATTGCGGTGATGCGTGAAGGCGTGGTCCTGCAGATTGGCACACCGAAGGAGTTATTAAACAATCCATCTCACGACTATGTGCGCGATATTGTTGCCATGCCGCGACGGCGGGCTCAGCGTCTCGAGGAGCTGATGCGCAATGAGTGACAATCTACGCGAACAGCTGCTGCTATTACCAGCCTATTTTCAGGGTCACTTAATGCTGACTCTTGCCGCCATCAGTATGGGTGTTTTAATCTCTGTTCCCCTCGGTGTTTGGGCGGAGCAATCGGCACGTGTTAAGCGTCCATTGCTGGCGGTAGTCAGTATTATTCAAACCTTTCCTAGCCTGGCGATACTTGCGCTGGTGGTTGCTCTTTTAGGTGGCCGCATAGGATTCCTGCCTGCCTTTATCGCACTGACTCTTTATTCGATGCTGCCCATAGTGCGTAACACGGTAACCGGCTTGGAATCGGTATCCGCATCAGTGATTGATGCGGCAAAGGGTATTGGTATGTCGCCGAACCAGATACTGCGCGAAGTAAAGCTGCCGTTAGCAATGCCGGTAATCGTCGCAGGAATTCGAACGGCGATGGTGTGGACGGTTGGCTTGGCAACTCTGTCGACTCTTGTCGGGGCAACCAGTTTTGGAAATTATATTTTCACCGGCTTACAAACTCGTAACCTTGTCGCTGTCACGGTGGGAAGTTTGGCATCGGCTAGTTTGGCAGTGAGCCTCGATGGTTTAGTTGCCTCTATGCAGTGGCTGCTGGAGAAACGCAGCGAGGCCGCAGATTCCGCAACACTGAAGCGCATTCGCCTAAGTGTCTATGGCATCACCGCGATTATTGTTTGCCTTGCATTGTACGGGCTGATACCTAAGCCCCGCGCCGATTTTGTCGTGGCGGGAAAACCCTTCACAGAACAGTACATCATGGCTGGCTTGCTGGCGCAGGAATTGGAGGAGGCTGGCTTCAGTGTAGAGCAGCGCTTGGGTATGGGCTCGGCTGTGGTGTACGAGGCGATTCGCAATGGCACTGTGGATGTCTACGTTGAATACACTGGCACGGTCTGGGCCAATTTCATGAGCCGTGAAAGTAATCCTGGTAGGCAGGGAATTCGAAGCGGCGTCGTTGGGTTTCTTGAAGAACAGAACGTAACAACGGTAGGCTTTACTGGGTTTCAGAATCGTTATGCACTTGCTATGCGCCGCGATCGTGCTCTGGAGCTAGGAGTTACATCGATCGAAGACTTGATACCTATCGCCGCTGAGCTTTCCGCAGGTTCGGATTTAGAGTTCTTTGGTCGAACGGAGTGGTTTCGGCTGCGCGATCTCTACAATATGGACTTTGCAGACAAACTCACCTTCGATGTGTCGCTCATGTACACCGCTGTAGCGGAGAGGCAGGTTGATGTCATCAGCGCTTATACAACAGATGGCCGCGTGGCGGCCTACGATCTGCTGTTGTTGGATGATCCGCGCAATGCATTGCTTGCCTACGACGCCATGATATTGGCCTCAGCAAATGCGGCGGCGCAACCCAAGTTTATGCAGGTTCTAGATACTCTCGTCGATAGCATACCCGATGAGGCAATGCGCCAGGCAAACCGTTTGGTAGATGTTAATGGCGAGTCAATCACTGTCGCGCTTGAATATCTGCGCGGCGAAATGACGAAGAATTAGGGCCTTCCAATCTTCATAGTTCCATTGGCACTGTAAGCGCTGCTTGTTAGACTGCTTCTTTTTTAAACTCCAGTGCCAAGGCTGTATTCCGAGTGACGAACAACGAAATTCTTCTGACAATTCTCAGCTGTATCTTCTTTATGGCGCTAGTGGCGTGGGTGTCGTATAGCAAGACTCGCGGTGAGGTTAGCACCAAGGACGGCTACTTCCTGGCAGGCCGGGGTTTGAGTGCAATCTTCATTGCCGGTTCGATGCTGCTTACCAACTTGTCCGCAGAACAACTGATCGGTCTCAACGGATCGGCCTACGGTTTCAACATGAGCAGCATGGCGTGGGAGGTGACAGCCGCCTTCGCGACCATCTGCATGGCCTTTATTTTCTTGCCGCGCTATCTGGCAGGCGCGTTCACTACCTTGCCCGAATTCTTAAACGACAGATTTGATGACGGCGTCAGGCGTATGTCGGTCATCTTGTTCATGGTCGGCTATGGGCTAGTTACGATTCCATCGGTCCTTTATTCTGGTTCTATTGCCGTCCTGCAGCTGTTCGATGTGCCAGAGTTACTCAATATTCCTTATAGTCAGGCATTGGCACTGACGATTGTCTGCATTGGCTGCGTCGGCGCCGTGTATGCAGTATTCGGAGGCCTACGTGCCGTGGCAATCTCCGATACGCTAAACGGTGTCGGGCTGCTTATAATCGGCATCGCCGTTCCGTTACTCGGCTTGTCAGCTCTGGGTAACGGCAGCATAGGTGAAGGCCTGAATATCATTACCAGCACCGAGACGCAGAAGCTTAACGCGATCGGCTCGTCCACAGATCCAACTCCCTTCGGTACCTTGTTCACCGGCATGCTGTTCGCGAACTTATTCTATTGGTGCACGAACCAGTATGTGATTCAGCGAACGCTTGGTGCGAAGAACCTCGCCGAAGGGCAGAAGGGAGTGCTGTTCTCTGGGTTCTTTAAGGTGTTAGTGCCGTTCATGATGATGATTCCTGGCGTGATCGCCTTCCATATGTATGGCCCAGGTCTAGCGACTATCGATCTAGCCTATCCGCAACTCATTCGGGATGTGTTACCAGTCTATGCGACTGGATTTTTTCTCGCCGTCTTGTTGGGTGCGGTTTTCAGTTCCTTCAACTCTCTACTCAATAGTGCTGCCACTCTTTTTTGTCTCGATGTCTACGCGCCTATGAAGAAAGGAGAGTTGAGCGATGCGCAGCTGCTTCGCGTTGCGAAGATTGCCAGCATCGTCATCGCCTTGTTCTCTTTTATTGTTGCGCCTTTATTGCAGTTTGCACCAGAAGGCTTATGGCAGATCATCCGAATCTTCACAGGCTTCTACAATATTCCGGTCATCGCTATTGTCATGGTTGGACTATTTACGAAACGGGTTCCAGCGCTGGGTCCGAAGATAGTTATTGTTTTTCATATTATTGCTTATGGGCTCTTCCAGTTTGCGTTCAATGACCTGCTAGGTATTCACTTCCTACATCTTTACGCCATTCTGTTTATTGCTGAGGTAGGTATTATGCTGGCGATAGGACATTTCTATCCGCTGAGTCAAGCATGGACCTACTCTGCGCACAACAAAGTCGATATGAGTCCATGGCGCTTCGCTATCCCCTGTGCGACTACCTTGATCTCCTGTGTCATTGCTCTGTATTTATTGTTCTCGCCTATTGGCCTAGTCGATGGATTGAGTGCCGCATTCTGGCCACTGATAATGTTACTTATTGGAGTAAATGTACTTGTCTGGTGGTGGATTGCGCGTCATGATACGCCAGCCTTATTTCTGATAGGCGTTGGGTCTGGCGCTACCACAGATACAATCAAACAAGACGCCTGAGAAGATGACTGATTCTAAAAAACCAAGACTGCGCTCCTTCGAAACTGCAGCCAATCAGCAGCATATTCCCGAGTCAGACAAATACCTCTATCGATCAGAAGCACCTTCTCATAAACTAGTTGTTATAGGAACTGGCACGATTGGTCAGGAGCATATGCGTGTTGCAGCGACATTAGGTCGCGCAAGTATTCACGGCATCTTCGATACTAGCGAGCAGAGTCTCGATGCAGCCGAAGCGGGATTCAAGAATTATTCTAGTGAGGGTCTTGTCCGCTACGACGATTTGGAAGCGGCGTGTATGGAACCTGCCGCCGATGCACTGTTTATCTGCACGCCGAATTTCACCCATTTTGATGTGCTGCAAGTAGCGCTCAAATCCGGTAAGCCAATATTTCTAGAAAAGCCCATGGCGACTTCGCTCACCGATGCAGTTCGAATCGTAGAGCAGGCGAACAGCTATTCCTCATTCATCCAGATAGGCCTGCAGTATCGCTACAAGGCACAATACGTGGAGGCCTTTCACGAGGCGCTATCTCGTAGGTCCTTAGGCGTGATCAAGACCATTAGCATGAGTGAATATCGGCCTCCGTTTCTGGATAAAGTTGGGCAGTGGAACAAGTTCAACGAATACAGCGGCGGGACTCTGGTAGAGAAGTGCTGTCACTATTTCGATCTGATCAATCTACTCGCCGACTCCAAGCCGCAGCGTGTCTACGCCAGTGGCGGGCAGGCAGTTAACTTTCTGGACTTCGAGAAGGACGGCAAGAAGTCCGACATCGATGATCACAGCTTCGTCACTATCGACTACAGCAATGGCGTGCGTGCCACGTTCGCTCTCAACATGTTCTGCCCCGACTTCTATGAAGAGCTGGTGATATGTGGTGATGAGGGAAGGCTGCTTGCCTGCGAGAGAGTAGACCTACAGCAAATGAAGGCGCCGGATGTATCTGTCTGTGTTTATCTCGGCGAACAGGGTGCCTCGCGTACGACTAAGCTTGGCTATCCGGCTGCAATCGAGAAGTCTGGTCATCATGGAGCGACCTATTACGAGCACAGTGCATTCCTCGATCGTTTGGAAGGAAAATTGGTGGACAGCGCAACGCCACTACAAGGCTTGTGGGCAATGATCGTGGCGAGCGCCGCACAAGAATCAATTGCTAGCGGTAACCCGATTGAAATAGCAGAATACATTGAGCTGCATAAATTGGCAGCTGCGCTTTCGCAGTAGCAGCTGCCTCTCAACACCAACTTGAATTATATCTGGATAGAGAATGACATCGACAATTGAAGTGGCTGGCAGTGCAATGCCAGCGGTAGGCCTCGGCCTTTGGAAGATAGACAAAGAAGCAACTGCAAACGTGGTCTGCGATGCCATCGAGATTGGCTATCGGCATCTGGATAGCGCGGCCGACTATGGCAATGAGATCGAGGTGGGTAAGGGTATAAAACAGGCGCTAACCAAGGGTCTTTGTTCGCGCGAAGATCTGTGGATCACATCTAAGCTATGGAATACCTACCATCGAGCTGAGCACGTCGAGGCTGCCTGTCAGAAAACCCTGCAGGATCTAGGCGTAGACTATCTCGACCTCTACCTGATTCACTTTCCCATCTCTTTGCAGTATGTGGACTTCCAGACGCGCTATCCGCCAGAATGGTTGCACGATCCGTCTGCCGATCAGCCTTCGATGCAGATCGACCCCGTGCCCTTGAGTGAAACATGGAAGGCGATGGAAGCCTTGCAGAGAAAGGGGTTGGTAAAGAACATCGGTATCTGCAACTACAATAGCGCGCTGCTGCACGACCTGATGGCTTATGCCGACATTAAGCCTGCTATGTTGCAGATTGAATCGCACCCCTATCTAACACAGGAAAGCTTGATTCGTGCTGCCGCTGATTATGGTATTGCAGTGACCGCTTTCTCACCATTAGGGGCGTTGTCCTATGTGTCATTAGACATGGCTTCGGAAAATGAATCGGTCTTAGAAAAAGATGTGGTGATTGCAGCCGCACAGCGACTGAATAGAAGCCCGGCGCAAATTGTTTTGCGTTGGGGCGTGCAGCGCAATACAGCAGTGATTCCCAAGACTGTGAACCCGGACCGTCTTAAAGAGAACCTCGCTGTGTTTGATTTCGAGCTGAGCGCGGATGAGATGTCTGTAATCTCTGGGCTGAATCAAAACCGACGCTTCAACGATCCAGGTGTGTTCTGTGATTCTGCGTTCAATACCTTCTATCCAATCTACGATTAAGCTCTAATGACATCACTCTCCATACAAGAAATAGCGCTGGACCAGCAGCAGCATTACGAAGACGTATTCCCTCTGGTCTATGCTTCCGAAAATTCTTTATCTACGCTTACACAGGTTCATGAGTGGCTAGGCGAGAACAAGGAACGATTGTTAGAACAACTGTCTCGACATGGGGCGATCCTCTTTCGAGGACTGCCAGTCAATTCAGATAGCGATTTTGATAGCGTGATACAAAGCTTCGGTCTCAAGAATTTTACCTATGCCGAATCACTTTCCAATGCGGTGCGTCGCAACCGTACCGAAAGAGTCTTCACAGCGAACGAAGCACCGGCATCTGTTTCGATTTTCCTACACCATGAGATGGCGCAGACTCCCGTCTACCCTTCAAAATTGTTCTTTTATTGTGAACAGGCAGCTCACAGCGGGGGTGCGACGCCATTGTGCCGCTCCGACATACTATTACAAGAGTTGACAAAACAGGCTCCTGAATTCGTGGCAGCTTGCTTGAAGTTAGGCGTGCGCTACTCCAATGTGATGCCCAACATCGATGATCTTGAGTCGGGTCAGGGTCGAAGCTGGCGCAGCACGCTCAGCACAGACGATAAATCTGCCGCCGAGGATAAGCTGCGTAAATTGGGCTACCAGTGGGAATGGCTAGAGCAAGATAGTCTGCGTGTGACCACCGCCGTATTGCCAGCAGTGCGGGAGACTGACAATGGCCGACAGGTGTTTTTTAACCAGCTCATAGCAGCATTTCGTGGATGGAAAGATACGCGCAATGCCACAGAGAAATCGATTCGCTTCGGTGATGATTCTGCGATTAGCACCCAGGCGATGGCGAAAGCCATACACATTGGTGACGAACTTAGCTTCGATATTCCCTGGCAGTCAGGTGACGTGGCGTTGGTGGATAACTTCTTAGTGATGCACGGTCGCCGACCCTTCGAGGGCCAGCGACGCGTATTGGCATCATTGATTGCCGATTAGAATTTCTATTCTTTTATTTTCTGTACAGAACCAAAAACTGACTAGTGTTGCCGCGAATAGAAGGTGCAAAGACGCCATCAGTTAGTGGGTCGTCTGAATTTTTTAAGAGCTCAGAGGTGGCTGCGACGCTGAGCCCTGCCGCTGCTGCCATTTCAGTAACCCAACTTTCTTCAATACGGTGCAAGGTTCCACCGGCTTCGAGCCCCGCTCCTGCAGGGGCCTGATGATCGGAAGCAACGAGCACGCCACCAGGCTTTAATACTCTAGCGATCTCGCGAAAGGCACCAGCTGGGTCACCTAGGCTATTCCCATCCGGTGCGAAACCAAGTTCGTGTGGTCCCTGAATCCAAGTCACCATGTCGACTGAGTTGTCGGCGGCATCTAGATCATCGAACTGAGTAATGCTTACTGTGACATTCGTTAGCCGGTTGTTCGCTGTACGAAGATCGATGCCATCACCAACGAACCCCATTAAGCCCGGTGCGTGTTGTAGAATGACACTACCACTTGGGCCTACAGAACGGCTTAGAATCTCTGTGTAATAACCGCCGCCAGCCTCAAGCTCGAGAACATCCATGCCAGTCTCAAGCCCTGCGAATGCGAGCACCTGATCCGGTTTGCGCCTCTCGTCTGCATCGGCGTCGCCGCTGGGACGATCGGAATGCGATAGTGCGGCAGCAACATTGGCATCGGCAGCATTGGCGATGCCTCCAGCTAGTGCGAGCATGCAGCCCGCAAGCATATTGATAGCTAGTTTTTTAGAAAGGTACATGAATCGCTCCTGCCGCGTGGCGGCGCTATTGTGTTGTTTTTTCGAGTTTGCCATGTTTGGCGCGAAACTACACGCAAAGTGCGCAGTAGCAGAATGCTTGCTATACGTTGGGATGACCTATTTAGTGCAGCCCTATTGGCTAGACTTGGTAGTTAGATATGCCTAGCCAGATAATAAAAACGGGCGTAGGGAATTAACACTCCCTGCGCCCGTTTGCATATCCACAGCATGAATGCTGCGCTGTTACTGACTTAAGACTACCCTGGCATCTGCAATGCCACCGACATTCTCTACGTTGGTGTAGCCTAGGTCTTGCAATACTGTTTGCGCAAGGCCTGCTCTAACGCCGCTGCGGCAGAACAACTTGATAGACGTATCTTTATCCAAATCAAGGTCGCTTATCTGCGCGGCGATCTCAAGGTGAGGGATGTGTTCTGTATTCGAGATATGGTCTTCGTTGTATTCATCGAGCGAGCGCACGTCGATCCATACAGTCTTGGGGGCGAACAAGCTGCACGCTGAAAGTAAAATTGCCAGCAAGGCGATTGTTGTAATTCTGCTAGTGTTTCTCATTGTTGTAATTCCTTATAGAGAATATTTTGGGCTATTTGTATCGAGCATGGTAACGATTTCAGACAATGTGTCCACTACAATAGGATCAAACTTGCCTCTGTGAGCATACACGCTGATCTCAGCCAGTGCCGCTTTACCGTCCCGCGGACTTCGGTAAGGCCGGTTCATGGTTAGGCTGATATAGGCCTCGGCTACTGCCAGTATGCGTGCGCCGATTGGTATGTTCTCACCTTGAATACCTGCGGGATAGCCGGAGCCATCGAAATTCTCGTGATGGCACTCGATGATTTCCAGCATTTTTTCATTGTCGTAGCCGGTATTGTGCAGCTTGCGCACACTCTCTCTTGGGTGCATGTAGACATGAGAATAGTCGTCTTCGCTTAGGCTACCATTACGGTTCAATATATTTTCAGGCACAATAGTTTTGCCGATTTCAGCCAGATAGCCGGCTTCGAGGATGTCATGCTTGTTTTGATCGACAAGATTCATTCTATCTGCGATCAGAAAGGCGGTGATACCCGTAAGCCGAGAGAAGCCAACGGAGCCATCTAAGCATTCAACTGGCAAAATAAAGTCCTCCGGATAGGTAACGAGCTGGTCTAGTTTCTCTTGTAAATTTTCCAGCAAGTGCGAAGGAAGTTGTGTCGCTGTGTTAAGAGGATTCTTGAATGCGACAATTTCGTAAAGACGGACAATGCTACGGCGCCCACGAACTGTGAGATCCCGTTGCTCTTCCATTAATACTGAGTTCTCTGCATAGGCAACTTTTACCTCTTTGTTGCTGGGTTCGAGTTCCATGGCGCTTTTTAAATGCAGATGTGCCTGCTCTAGATCGTTCGCTTCCTTCAAGAGGTGGGCCAGCTCGATGCGCATTGAGACATTGTTGACGTTTGCACTTACCGCTTTGATTAGAATTGAAATCTCGTCGACTAGCGCGTGGTTGCCTGATCGTGCATAGGTTGGGAGGTCAGAGACGGGTTTAAAATCGAAAATATCGTTACATTCTGTAAATGTTGATTCATCGACTGTGATGCGGCCCGGTTCGCACATGCCTTCGATGCGTGAGGCTAGATTCACGGTGTCGCCGAATGCCGTAAATGACTGACGCTTTACACCGATCATGCCAGTAGTGGCGGCACCAGTTGATATGCCAATTCCAAGTTTGAAAGGATGCTTGGCGTGCTGCATTTTCTCCTGCATCTTCCAGGCACAGGCCACGGCGAGAAGAGTGTGTTTCTCATAATGAAGGGGTGCGCCGAATTCGGACATTATGCCATCGCCCATATACTTGTCGATATGGGCGTTGTAGTTAAGCAGAATGGTTTCCATGTCTCCTAGGAATTTGTTCAATTCAGCAATCGCGACCTCTGGGGGGTGCTCTTCAGAATACTTGGTGAAGCCCTTAAGATCTGAGCGCATCACGCTAATGCGTCGATTTTCTGTGCGGATGCGGCCCTGAGTCATCAGCTTAACAACAACTGGATCCATGGTTGAGTAGAGTGTTTCCTCTACCCTCTCTTTACGGGCTGTAATGGATTTCGTCTGCTCTTCGAGTGCGCGGGTTCTTTCATTGACCTTATAATCTAGCTCAGATTCGAGCTCCAAAATGGTGACCATGGTCTGTTCAAGAAGTTCAGCATTTCCACTGGCCTCGGCTTTTGATAATAGCGCCTCGGTCACCTTATCTTGCAACTCGCGGTGGGTGAAGCCTACGATGACGGCGGTCAGTATTAAGAAGCCGGCCCAAGTTAGTATCGAAGCGGCAAGGCCAAAACCATCCATAGGGGCAGTGAAGCGATCAGGGTAGATGCCAGCGAACAGGGCGATGACTAGAAAGGTGAAGAACGCACCCAATACACCGGAGCGAGTGCCTAAGTAGTAGGAACTCAATAAAACCGGAAGATAGAAGAAGTTCAAGAAAGATAGCTTTGTTTCCACTAGCCACACGGTAGCGCTTACGAATACCAAAATGACGAGGACAAAACCCACTTCGAAATTGTCGACTAAATACTTTTTTATCGCTTCCATAGAGTAATTTTCAGCTATCTGCCTACCAGTGAAAGGGGGCTTTTTGTAGCTTGGACAGGATCATAACTCTGCTGGAATCTATTGCTATTGGTTTTGAGGGGCAATCGAGCACCATTGCGTTGGGGGATAATATTCAAGCTATTTTCCTACAGGATACAAGTAAATAATCACTTCGGCCACAAGCGGCGCGCATTTCTGCCTCTTTTTTGTGAGCGAGCAAGTGAGGGTGTCGACCACTATCTGTAGGATGTCGATCCCGGAATCTTCGTGAGATACCCTTTAGCAACTTTAACCATGAACTCGATTTGGAAGAATCGGTTAAAAATCATGTCCTTCAGCGCATCGACTGGGTCAGAAATCTCATCACCTAGTTCATTTGACTGCGTGGCTTTATGTGTTGTCGCCCACGATTCTTCTGATCAGCAAAAATATCACTCGGTTCGTCTCCAGCAGCTTGCACTATAGGATTTTGGCCCTATATTTGGTCTGACCAATTTGGTCCGACCAAAAAATGTACACCTTCTGGCGCCAAGCGCTCGAAATAATAGGCGATCGATGTCCTCAAATAACACAATTAGTCATGAAATCGCCGATATTCTGCGTGACGAAATCCTTCGGCAACGCTATAGAAGTGGCGATCGTTTCCCCTCTGAGCGTGATCTCTCTGCACGATTTGATGCCAGCCGCGGCGCTGTGCGCGAGGCACTGTCGCAACTGGAGCAGCTAGGGCTAATTCGCACGCAACCAGGCGGTGCGCGCGTGCAAAGCGTGAATTCCGCGAGTTTGGCGGTTCTTGGTCCCCTCTTGGCACTTGATGATCATCCAGACCCGCTTCTTGTCGATCAATTCTTGCAGACGTTTAGTGTATTGACCTCCATGACAGTAAAGAATGCCGTCAACGCGGCGTCACCAGAGCAACTTACACAGCTAAAGCAATTGCTCGTAGAATTAGCAAACCATTCTGATGATATTGAAGCTATGCAGCCTCGTTGGCGGGAATTTTTGGAGGCCATGTCGACTATTGCGGACAACTTAGTGGTTAGGCTTATAAGCAATGACCTGAAGGCACAGTTCGTGGATCAGATGATGAAACGCGGATTTCAGCCTGATTTGAAGAAGGGCTCTATAGATAGGCTGCTGACTACCCTTGGGGTGAGTTTAAGCAAACGAGATGGTGAGCTAGCAAGCAAAGCCATGCAGAATCATTTTGAGGAGCTGCGCGTGGCAGTTGGCAAAGCGATCAGGTTTAAGGCTGATCGCCATCGATCCGAGCAGTTTAGTGTGGCTTGAACAGGCATAAAGCGCCGAGTCGAGCTAGATTGGAGATAGATAGAGTGGGGGTGCTAATCGGTTCTCTCGTATTTATAGTAGTTGTATACATAAAAGTAATACTACAAATGATGAAAATTTGTACAAAGTTAGAAAAATTGAAGAGGAATTTTTGCTGTATTTTTTAAATCTTCTGAAAATAGTTTGGTGAGTAGCGATTCTGTTTTGGCCGCCTTGGCTATGCAAGCCCACTTTGTTGAAGTTTGCCTAGTAATCGCAGAGGTAATTAATACCACTATAATGGGTGATCAGAAAAGCTGGCTGAGCAGCCAATACTGAAAGCTCTTAGACGGATAAAATGTAAAAATGAACAAACAAACAATAAATGAGAAGAGCGAATTATTCGTTAAATGTTGTCTAGCTCTAATGAGTTCGTTAGGGGTGGCGGTATGAAGCGCGTAGCTTTGCCTATAGCAATATTACTGGTCTCCCTACTCATTACGGGGGTGTTGCTTCGAACGCCAACAGCAGTCGTTGAATCTGCTCCGGAAATGATTCCGGTAAGTGTAAGAGTGACGGAAGTAAAACAACAATCAGTTCAGTTAGTTGTTGAATCTCAGGGCAGGGTTCAGGCAGCTCAGCTTGCCAGTGTATCTGCTGCAGTGGCGGGTCCTATAGCCTGGATTTCCCCATCCATGCAGGCGGGTGCCTATGTGGAAGAAGGAGAAGTTCTTCTGCGGCTAGAAAGCAGTGACTTTGAAACAGTTCTGGCACGCACTAGTGCGTCCATGCAACAGGCTCAGGCCGAATCGAGTCATGCGGACAATGAATTAGAGCGACTAGCAGGGTTAGCGGAACAGCGTCTGGCCAGCGACTCGCAATTACAGGACGCGCGGCGTGCAGCGGCCGTGAATGCAGCCAAACTTCTCGATTCTCAGGCCAGCTATAAGCAAGCACAGCTTGATTTGGAGCGTACAGAAATTAAAGCGCCCTTTAATGCCATTATCGAAACTCGAGAGGTTGAATTAGGCCAATATATTAATCGCGCTCAATCTGCT
>Ga0307985_10000099_pt1 | contig 45518 bp, 50 predicted proteins | sample EllFjometageno80_FD_203155 | JGI IMG/M metagenome (GOLD analysis project Ga0307985, IMG submission 203155) | Marine microbial communities from Ellis Fjord, Antarctic Ocean - #80 | ecosystem: Environmental > Aquatic > Marine > Unclassified | place: Southern Ocean | collected 2014-10-09 | reverse complement strand
AATGGATACGAGGTCAATGTGTATGAAAAAAACGCTCAATTGGGTGGGCGGGCAAGGCAATATGAAGAACAAGGTTTCAAGTTTGACATGGGACCTACGTGGTACTGGATGCCTGATGTATTTGACCGTTTTTTTTCGGACTTGGGAAGGAAGACTTCGGATTATTATGAATTGAGTAAGCTAGGGCCAGCCTACAGGGTCTATTTTGGACAAGACGATTTCATTGACATTGAAGATTCAGTCGATAACATATTAAAGACATTTGAATCAGTAGAAAAAGGTGCCGCAGAAAAGCTGAAGAAATTTCTTAAGAAAGCTAAAAGCAACTACGACATCGCGATTAAAAACCTTGTTTATAAACCAGGATTAAATCCTTTAGAATTAGTTACAAAGGATACCATATTCGAATTAAAGCAATTTGTACTCACCATAAGCGACTATGTAAAAAGAAATTTCAAAGACACGAGGCTTCGTCAGTTGCTCGAATTTCCGGTCTTGTTTTTAGGGGCTAAACCTTCTGACACTCCTTTGTTTTATAGTTTCATGAACTATGCAGATTTTGGCCTAGGTACTTGGTATGCTAAAGGTGGAATGAAGTCCGTGGTTGATGGTTTCGTTGAAGTAGCCAATGAGCTGGGTGTGAATTTTCATCTTAATGCGAATATTACTTCACTAAATATTGATAGCAATTCTGCTATAGAAAGTTTTGAACTAAATGGTGAAGTTGTTCCAGCCAAATTAGTTATTTCTGGTGCGGATTATAAGCATACGGAAAGTTTACTTCCAGCTGCTTCGAGGAGTTATAGTGATAGTTATTGGGATAAGAAAGTAATTGCACCATCATCGCTGCTATTTTACGTAGGTTTTTCTAAGAAACTTAAAAATGTTTTGCACCACACGCTCTTTTTCGATGGTTCATTTGATGAGCATGCTGTTGAAATTTATGATGATGCCGCTTGGCCAAAAAATCCACTTTTTTATGCCAGTTTTTCTAGTAAAACAGATAATAGTGTAGCGCCCGAAGGTATGGAGGCTGCCACTTTTCTAATACCATTGGCACCTGACCTTGAAGACACTGAGGCAATGCGTGAGAAGTATTTTTTCATTATACTAGACAGACTAGAGCGGCTTACTAAACAAAAATTAAAGGATGACATTTTGTTTAAAAAGTCATATTGTGTTCAAGATTTCAAAGACGATTATAATTCCTATAAAGGGAATGCTTATGGTCTGGCTAATACATTAAGGCAAACTGCCTTTTTAAGGCCTAAAATTAAAAGCAAAAAAGTGAAAGGCCTGTATTTTACTGGCCAACTCACAGTACCAGGACCGGGCGTCCCTCCTGCAATTATTTCAGGAAAATTGGTGACGGATTTGGTCTTAAAAGGAAATGGAGGGTAGTATGAAAAGCCTTTTTGACACCTTATCATATCAATGCAGTGAACAAGTAACAAACTTGTACAGCACCTCCTTTTCAATAGCAGTAAGAACATTATCTGTGAAAATTAGAGGATCTATACTGGCTATTTATGGTTTCGTTCGTTTGGCAGATGAAATCGTGGATAGTTTTCATGATTATAACCAAGCAGTATTGTTTGAGGAACTGGAAAATGACCTTCAAAATGCCATTGATCATCGAATAAGCCTTAATCCTATTTTGAACGCTTTTCAAGATGTTGTACACAAATATGACATTGATCTTGATTTAGTTCATGCTTTTATGAAAAGCATGAAAGCTGATTTGCACAAGCAAAAATACGAGTCGAAAGAAGAATATGAAGGGTACATATATGGATCAGCTGATGTTGTTGGACTCATGTGTTTAAAGGTGTTTGTGCAAGGAAATCAGAAGCAGTATGATAAATTAAAATGCTCTGCAATGAAATTGGGCAGTGCTTTTCAAAAGGTTAATTTTTTGAGAGATCTTAAGGATGATACTGAATTGCTTCAGCGGTCTTACTTTCCCCAATTGAAATCAGGGTTGTTAGATGAGAATACGAAAAACGAGATTGTTGAAGAGATCAAAACTGATTTTGAAGAGGCCTATGTCGGCATAAAGCAATTGCCAGTTGAAGCGAAATTTGGGGTATATACAGCATATGTCTACTATTCTAAACTGTTGAATAAGTTAGAGAAGATTGATGCTAAAGAAATTAAAGAAAGAAGGGTGCGGATAAGTAATCCGTTGAAAATCCGACTCTTAACTAAGAGTTTTGTGCAGTTTAAATTGAATATGCTGTAAAATGGCTAAGTACTGCCTTCTGATAATTATCCTTTTTGAGCTAACGCCAAATGTTTCTTTAAAACAAAACGACCTTGATTATTTTCGATCAAACTTTCATCAAATTCATACTGAAGAAGAATTTGAGTCTTATTTCAATAGCGATATTGAGGTAGTTGAAGAAGGGAAAAGAAATACCATTATGGCTTACAAAGGTGCCTGTCAGTCAATGATGGCAAAGTTCGTTATTTCACCATTTACCAAGATGAAGCACTTTAAAGAAGGCACTTCACTTCTTGAGAAATCGATAACGCAGGAGCATAATGTTGATAATATTTACTTGCGACTTTTAGTACAATTGAATGCACCAAGAATGTTGAGTTATTATGAGAATATTGAGGATGACCTTTTGTTTCTTCAACAAAATGTAAAGCAAAGCAACATGTCTTCGGAGCTTAAGCAAAAAATGATACAGACATTAATGAGCGCAAAAGATTCAGATGATTACATGGAATCACTATTGAAGATAGGAGTATGATGAATGTTGATGAAGTAATAATTGTTAATGAGAAGGACGATGTTCTCGGCTACATGAACAAATTAGAAGCGCATCAGAAAAGAGTACTTCATAGGGCCATTTCTGTTTTTATTTTTAATTCTAAAGGAGAATGGTTGATTCAGCAGCGAGCTGCACATAAATATCATTCTTCGAACCTTTGGTCGAATAGTGCCTGTTCACACCCAATGAGAAGTGAACCTGAATTAGCGGCAGCAGAAAGAAGATTAAAAGAAGAAATGGGAATTAAAACGGGCTTAAACAAGTTATTTAGTTTCCAGTATGAGGCTAAGCTTGACAGTGAACTTGTTGAGAACGAACTGGACCATGTGTTTATTGGTTATTCGGATAGTCTTCCAGTAGTTAATCCAGAGGAAGTTGCCGACTATAAATATGTTTCAACAGAGGATTTATCAATGGAATTGGTGGTGTTTCCACAAAATTTCACTGAATGGTTTAAATTGCTTTTCCAACGCGTACGTCAAGAGATTGAACAATGATATTGATTATAACTATAATAATTACGGCTGTTTTAATGGAAGGTGTGGCCTGGTGGATGCATAAATACATCATGCATGGTGTGTTTTGGAATTTACATGAGGACCACCACGTAAGAAAGAATCATGATTCCTTTTTTGAGAGGAATGATTTCTTTTTCGTCTTTTTTTCGGTGTTAGCGATAACAGCTTTTGCGCTCTGGTCTGTATTCGGCTGGGTGATTTGTTTGGGGATTGGTATAGGCATCTCAATCTATGGTGCCGTCTATTTTTTCGTCCATGATCTTTTTATCCACCAGAGAGTAAAAGTCTTGCGAAACACAAAGAATCGGTACCTAAAAGCCCTTCGAAGAGGCCATAAAATGCATCATAAACATTTAGGCAAACATGATGGCGAATGTTTTGGGATGCTATGGGTGCCCTTAAAATATTTCAGAAAGGAGTTTAAATAATGTCGCTCTATCTCTGGTTAAATATATTTTCTATTTCAGTTCCTTTAGTGGTGAGTTTTCATCTTAGAATAAGCCTGTATAAAAAATGGAAAATTTTATGGATTGCTATTTTGTTGTCCATGATCCCATACATCATTTGGGATGTTTATTTTACTGAAAATGGCTTTTGGGGCTTCAATGAGGCCTATTTAATTGGTGTATAAATCCTTGGTTTACCGATTGAAGAGTGGCTGTTTTTCATTTGTATCCCGTATGCTTGCGTGTTTACCCATTACGCTTTATTGGCACTTAATTCAAGACTGATGCTGGGAGCAAAAACAGTGAAGTATATGACTTTCTTGTTGCTTTCCCTTTTTGCGATAAATGCCCTTGTCAATTACCAATTAGCCTATACACTGGTTGATATGTTATTCGCACTTGTGATATTACTGGTAGCCTACCTGTCAAATAAGACACTATTGAAATCGTTTTACTTGACCTTTTTGGTAATGCTAATTCCTTTCATTTTGGTTAATGGGATACTTACAGGTACTGGTATTGAGAATGAAGTAGTTTGGTACAATGACATGCAAAATTTAGGATTGAGGTTCTTTACAATTCCTGTTGAAGATTTTGCTTATGCCTTCTCTTTAATTCTTTTAAACTTAACTTTGTTTGAGCGGTTTACTAATAAGTCTTCCCTCTAATTGCTTCAAAACCTAGAATCATTTCTTGAAGTTTTTCAGGGTTAGATACTGCTAAATTCTGCTGTTGGCCGATATCCTCTCTAAGGTTGTATAACTGATGTGTCTTCGAATTGCCCAATTCAATATTGACACTTTTCGAAATAGCAGCACCATTATAAGGAGGGATCATTACCCAATCCCCTTTACGATAAGCAGTTTTTGTACTGGCTTCTAAAATGAGCTCTTCTCTTCCTTGCTGACTTTGCCCTAGAAATACATCCAATAAGTCTTTACTATCTTCAGATTGAATCGGGCTTTCTACTAAGGACGCCAAAGAAGCTAGAAAGTCAATTTGAGATACTAAAGCGGTAGAAGTTGAAGGTTTTATTTTGCCTTTCCAGTAGGTGATAAAAGGCACATGAGTTCCTGCTTCAAACAAACTGTATTTCCCTCCTCTGAAAGGACCGGATGGTGTATGTGTTCCTAATTTCTCTACAGCATCGTCTTTATAGCCATCATTAAGTACCGGGCCATTATCACTTGTAAAAACTATAAGTGTATGCTCTAAAAGGCCTTCTTCTTCGAGTGTGTTGATTAACTCACCAATACACCAGTCAGCTTCCATAATTACATCGCCTCTCGGGCCCATTCCTGATTTCCCAACAAACCTTTCATGCGGTGTTCTGGGTACATGCGGCTGCTGCATGGCATAATAAAGGAAGAAAGGGGATTCTTTGTGTCCCTTGATGTAATCTTGTGCTTTGGTTAAAAAGTGATCCGCCATGTCTTCATCTTTCCATTGGGCCGCTTTGCCACCCTTCATAAAACCAATGCGTGGAATCCCATTGACAACGCTGCTATTGTGTCCATGTTCCCAATCCATTTTTAGAGATTCTCGGTTTTCTTTTCCTGTTCGCTGTCCTTCAAAGTTCTTTCGATAGTCAATTTCAATGGGATCATTTGGGTCAAGTCCAACCACATCGCCATCTTTAATGTAGACTGTCGGCACTCTGTCTTGAGTAGCTGCCATGATATAGGAATAGTCAAAACCAACCTCATTTGGCCCCGGAGATATATGTTCATTCCAATTTGTATTACCCGATCCTAAGCCTAAATGCCATTTGCCAACAATGGCTGTTTGGTAACCGTTGCTCTTGAGCATTTTTGGAATCGTCATTTGAGAAGTATCGATCAAAAGAGGAGCAGTCCCTGGTAGTATTCTAGCGCCTTTTTTTCTCCATGGATAAACACCTGTGAGCAAACCAAATCTACTTGGGGTACATGTAGCCGAGCTGGCATAACCATTTTCAAACCTTACACCGCCACTCGCCAACCTGTCAATATTGGGAGTTTTTAATTGGGTGGCTCCGTTAGCACCAATGTCACCATAACCGAGATCATCGACATAAATCACTATGATGTTTGGACGGTTAGAAGCTTCTGATTCTTCTTTGTCAGCATTGTTGGATTGGCATCCGAAGATTATGCTTAAGACAATGAGGAGGTAGTAAGTTGACTTTTTCATGGATTTAGTTTAACTGGCTTCTCATTTCCTTGATTAACCCCTCACATTCTTTTCTTGCTTTCTCAAGTCGAGGCATAACATACCTTATATTAAGCTCAAGTAGATTGAAAAAGCTTTTGAAATACCTGTCATTCATAAAATTTTCAGCATCTTTCCTAAAAACCAGAGCGTATTTTCCGGTTGAAAATGAACCCCCACTTTCATAAATATCGAGCCCGTTGAGTTCTATGTTGCTCATCGTCAAATCATTATATAGATAGGACATTCTATCATGATAGACATGCTCTTTAAGGACTGTAATGCTACTGTATGTGCTTCTTAGGTCTAAAATTCGATTTTTCAAATTTTCATCAGGAATTAGTCTTAAATGGGAAGTATTCAACACTTCCTCCATTGTTCCATTGTATTCGTATTTGGAATAAACTTCCAAAATGGAAAAAGGAAGTAATAGTTATTGTAAAAAGTATCTACATCTAAAGTATTTATCTCGATAATGTTCAAAAGCACTTTAGCACTTTTGCTTTGTCTTTCTCTGACGTCAATTAATGTGTCCAGTTGCACCAAGTCTTCTTCTAAATCTCGTATAAATCCTTGTAAATATTTCTCCGAAAGTTCTGCTTCTTCTAGGCTTGTTCGATAATTGGCAAGCCAAAAAGAAGCCGAAATACCAATGAATATGGCCAACATTTCGAGAATGAATGTTTTGTAGTTCTTGATCTTTTTGAATGCCATTTGAAGATTTGTTTTTAAGTGTAATACTGGTCACGTAACTCTAATATAGTTAAATGGATTTATAGAGGTTGATTGATACTTCTTCGCCTCTTGGATTCAGCGTATTATGACCTTAATCCTTTTCAATTATCTCAAATTACTCTAAATTATAGGCACAACCTTAAACCATAATTATGAATCGATCTTTTAGACTCTCCTTGAGTTGCCTGTTTCTCTTTTTAATATGCTCAATCAGTATTGCACAAACAAAAGCCTTAGTAGGAGGTACACTGATTGACGGCTTTAGTAGCACACCCATTCAAAACTCTGTAATCATCATAGAAGGTGAAATAATTAAAGCTGTTGGTACGGTTGAGACCTTACCTATTCCAGCTGGTGCAGAAGTGATTTCAACCGAAGGAATGAGCGTGATGCCAGGCCTTTGGGACATGCATGTACATTTAATGATTACTGGCCATAGTGATTATGCTTATTGGGATAAAACCTATTTGCCACTATTGAAAGATGTGATTATGCCTGCCTCAGCTCATCAATTACTACTTGCGGGAGTTACAAGTGCTAGAGATTTAGGCGCCCCTCTTGATGAAAGTATTACTGTACGTGACAGGATTAATAATGGTACTATCCCTGGTCCAACGATGTACATGTCAGGACCATTTATTCAAAAGAATCCTTACCCGGGAACTGAAGCTTTCCGATGGGGAGTAGATGGCGAAAAGGATGCGCGTATGAAAATCAAAAAACTGGCTGATGCTGGGGTGGATTGTATCAAATTGATTGATCAGGACCAGATGACAATGGAAGAAATTTATGCTGTTGTTGATGAAGCGCATAAAAATGGTTTGAAAGTAGTGGCGCATAGCCATCGTCCTGAGGAAATTAGAAGAGGACTTAAAGCAGGTGTAGATAATTTCGAACATACTGGTTTGTCTTCTGCTCCAGAATATCCAGCTGATGTGATGGAGATGATCAAAGAAAGAACTGCTCAAATGAATCTTGGTCCATTGTTTTGGACACCTACGGTAGAAGGACTCTATAACTATGAATATGTGCGTGATAACCCTGAAGCATTAGACAATGATAGCTGGCACCTTGACCTTCCTGATTCCATAATCGCGGACATCAAGCGATCAATTCAATATCCAGATCGCATGCCGTATTTTCAATTGACACCGGTAAGGAAGCCAACTTTGAAGAAAAAGTTCAGTCAGTTGCAAGAAGCTGGCTTGGTATTGTTAATCGGAACAGACAGTGGCATCCCAATGAAATTTCACAGCCAATCTACATGGCATGAACTGGATGTTTGGGTGAACGAATTTGGAGTAGACCCAATGTATGCTATAAAAGCCGCAACTTATTGGCCATCAGTCATGCAAGGCGTTTCTGACAAAGTAGGTACAGTAAGTGAAGGAAAGTATGCAGACATCATCGCTGTCAAGGGAGATGTGCTAAGGCATATCAGCCTGCTTCAAGGAGTCGATATGGTGATCAAGCATGGTAAACAATATAAATAAATGAGAATACTGAGATATTGCCTCGCCTTTTTACTGATGATTTCAACATTGTCGGCACTGGAGGCTCAGAATAATGTAAAGGCCTTAGTAGGTGGAACGCTGATAGATGGCTTTAGTAGTACACCAATCCGGAACTCTGTAATCATTGTTACAGGAGATAAAATAACTGCCGTTGGAACAGTTGAAACATTAGAGATCCCTTCAGGAGCAGAAGTCATTTCGACAGAAGGTATGAGCGTAATGCCTGGCCTTTGGGACATGCATGTGCATTTACGAATCAATGGGCACAGTGATTATGGACGTTGGAATTCGCCAGATTACTTGTCAATCCTTGGTGATGTGGTGATGCCAGCTTCGGCGCATCAACTATTGCTGGCGGGAGTGACTAGTGCAAGAGATTTAGGCGGCAACCTGGAAGAGAGTATCCGTGTGAGAGACCGAATTAATGGTGGAGAAATCCCAGGTCCAACGATGTACATGTCTGGTGCTTTTATTCAAAAACGTGTTCCCGAGAACTTAAAATCTTATCGATGGGGAATAGAAGGGGCTAAAGATGCAAGGGCTAAAGTCAAGAAACTGGCAGTTGCCGGAGTAGATTGTATAAAGTTGATCGATCAAGATCAAATGACAAAAGAAGAATTGGATGCTGTGATCGATGAAGCCCATAAAAATGGGTTGAAAGTGGTTGCACACAGTCATAGGCCAGAAGAAATCAGAAGAGGTTTGGAAGCCGGTGTTGATAATTTTGAGCATACTGGCTTGGCCTCAGCGCCTGAATATCCTGCCGATGTGATGGAAATGATCAAAGAGCGTACTGCTCAGATGAATTTAGGTCCGTTGTTCTGGACCCCGACAGTTGAGGGACTTTACAATTATGAATACAAACGAGATAATCCAGAAGAATTAGACGATCCTTCTTGGCACCTTGACCTTCCAGACACCGTAATTGCGGACATCCAGAATTCGATAAAACACCCAGACCAAATGCCCTACTTTCAGCTGACGCCCGTAAGGAAGCCAACGCTTGAAAGAAAGTTCAATCAACTTCGCGAAGCGGGCGTAGTAATGCTAGTGGGCACCGACTCTGGTATCCCTATGAAATTCCAAAGCCAATCGACCTGGCATGAATTAGACGTTTGGGTAAATGAATTTGGAGTTGATCCAATGTATGCGTTGAAGGCTGCGACTTATTGGCCATCTGTAATGCAAGGTGTGTCTGACAAAGTAGGTACAGTCAGCGAAGGAAAGTATGCTGATATCATTGCCGTGAAAGGAGATGTGTTAAGACATATCGAGCTTTTACAAGACGTTGATATCGTGATGAAGCACGGTAAACAGTATAAATAACTATCATGAAAAGTATTAAACTCTCTTTGTTGCTCTTGTGTGCTACCTCTATAAGTTTCGCACAGGGGTTCAGACAAACCCAGACAGATAGTTACACACGGTATGAACTACTAGAGCCTAGTAACCAGAGTTTTAGAGTCATATATGACGTGAGTGCCACCACCGCTGGAGCGGATAAATATTTTAACGGTTTGAGGGTGGGTAGTGATCACTTAGTGGATGCTGTCTGGGATTTGATGACCGGAAAGGAATTGAATTGGGAAATAGTCAATGGCGTAAAAGCTAAAGCCAATGGGCTGTCCAATGCCAATGAAGCAGGGGAGTACCTGATGGTCAATTTAGCAAGGCCTGTTCCCGAAGGTGGTCAGGCCAGAATCAGAATAGATAAAACGTACAAGGATGTTAAAAGCTATTACCAAGAAAACGGGACTATCGTTTTTGATCGTTCACTTGGTATCAAGAGAAATTCCGTGGTGCTGCCAGTAGGTTATGAACTTGTAGGAGCCAATTACCCATCTCAGGTAACACAAGAAGCCGATGGAAGGATCAAAGTGAGTTTCATGAATGACGGGCCTGCTGGAGTTCCTTATAAGGTTACAGCGCGACCCGCTGCTGAAATGAAGTTTGCTGCACCAAGTAAGACCAACCCTTGGCCAGATTATCAATCTAGTCCTCAAGGAAGAGACCAGACGAAAGCAAGGGTAAGCATGACCGTCACAGAGAGAGGTTTTGAAGACCGTGACATCGTTTACTTCTTACAGCAACCAGAAACAAACTCCTTTTTCCTTTATCATGACTATACTGAGTCAAGACTAGGTATGGACAAATATGTGAATATTGTTCGGGCAGGAAGTAAAGCCTCAAAACCTTCAGCCATAATTCTTGATACAGGAGAGGAGCTTAAAGTAGAGACTTTGGTGGGACAAGCAATAGCAGCAAAAGGCATTGAAGTCAATGGTTTGACGGATGAAACTGAAGCTGTTGTCATTTGGTATGATCCTATAAAACAAGGAGAGTCAAGGCGATTAAGGATTTCAGAGACATATACAGATGCCAGTCGTTACCTTTTGCATGAAGGGCAATTGATTTGGGACCGCAGTTTTGGAAGAAACCGAAATACCATCGTATTGCCAAAAGGATGGATGGTGACTTCTAGTTCAATCCCAGGAAAGATTGACATGACAGCAGATGGAGAGGTGAGAATTAGTTTTGTCAACGGTCGCCCAGATAATATTGACGTCTTTGTAAGGGCCATAAGAAGGTAGCTGATACTTTTGTTCAAAATATATACTATGAAATTCAAATCAATTTTTGCCCTGATTGGCATTGCATTATTTTTCAATGCTTGTAATGATAAGGAGTTTGTTCAGGCAGAAGAGCATGTGTTCTTAATCTCCCTAGATGGATTGCGTTGGCAAGAGGTTTTTTCTGGTATCGACTCCAGTCTTATGAATGATAAGGACTATACAAGCAATCTTGAAGGGTTGAATGAGCTGTTCTGGGATGATAATCAAGACAGTAGAAAAGAAAAACTAATGCCTTTTTTCTGGAATACTATTGCCAAAGAAGGTCAGGTTTATGGTGATCGATGGGAAGGGAGTTTGGTAGATGTCACTAATAAATTTAGATTTTCCTATCCAGGGTATAATGAAATATTAACTGGTTTTGCAGATAATGAAAACATCAATTCAAATGGTAAGATCAATAACCCAAATGTCACTGCCCTTGAATATGTAAATAATCAACCAGGCTTTGAAGGGAAAGTAGCTGCTTTTGCTTCTTGGGATGTCTTCCCTTATATCATCAATGCCGAAAGAAGCGGGATTCCTGTTAATGCTGGGTTCGGGCATGCGGTGGGAAAAGACCTCACAGGAAAAGAATTGTATTTGAATAAGTTACAAGATGAAACACCAAGTCCATGGGGAACGGTGAGATTGGATGTTTTTACCCACAATTTTGCGCTAGAGCACATCAAAAAAACATCACCGAGGTTAGTTTATATCGCTTATGGCGAGACGGATGACTTTGCGCATGAAGGCGATTATGACAATTACATAAAATCTGCCAAGCGCACCGATCAATTTATCAGTGATCTATGGGCCTATATTCAATCTTCAGAAATCTATAAGAACAATACCACATTGATCATTACCGGTGATCATGGTCGTGGCACGGAACCGAAATCAACATGGAGGAGTCATGGAAGTAGCATAACCGGTACAGATCAAATTTGGGCTGCAGCCCTTGGACCAAAAACTTCGGCACTGGGGTTAGTCAAAGGGCAGTTTTATCAAAATCAAATTGCGAGGACTGTCGTGGAGGCTTTAGGACTAACTTATGAGCAACCAAAAGCAGGCGCGGTGATTAAGGAAATGATTTTGAAATGAATCTGAGTAATTGAAGTTTGCCAACTTTTTGAAAGTTGGCAAACTTGGAGAAGCCATCAACACTACCTAACCATTTTAGCCAACAACTCCTTTACAATTTTGGCTGTGACCATGGCTGTAACGCCATTGATGTCCCTATCAGGATTAAATTCCACCACATCGCAACCGACAATATCAAAATCAAAGTTTTGAATCATAGTTAATGCTTCTCTAGTAGAAAGACCACCTGGTTCATGGTGCGAAACACCAGGAGCGAAGGCTGGGTCTAATACGTCCATATCGAAGGAGACATAAACAGGGCCGTCAAATTCAAATTTCACAGCTGGATTCCAGTCTTTCATCTGGATAATCTTTACGCCAAAGCGATCGGCTTGTAGTTTTTGTGCGGTGTTTAAGGTGCGAATACCCACTTGGGTGAGCTTTTGTGCATGTCCGTTTTCCATGATTCTTGCAAAAGGGCAAGCATGGGAATATTTGTTGCCATCTAATTCATCATACAGATCACAATGGGCATCAAAATGCAATATGGTGAGCTTAGGGTGCTTCTTAGCTACTGCTTCAACTACAGGGAAGGTCACAGAGTGATCGCCTCCTAGCGTGAAAGGAATGGCGTCCTTGTCAAGTATTTGATTTACTGCATTGCCTAAGTCTAAATAATCAGCCGTAGACTGGTTGCCGCACCATGCGACTTTTGGATTTTCATTGAGGTCTGTAAGGTCTTCTGTGAAGTAATTAGCAGAATCCGACTCTATGGCTTCAATGATTAATGTCGGTGCTTTAGCGGGGCCCGGAAGGTAAGAGGAGTTACTGTCGAAAGGCAAGCCGATAATCCCGACTTGACCTACTGCTAAATCTTCAATACTTTTTCTTACCAAGCCCATAGTTACTTATTAGACCAGTTATCTCTCAACGTGACTGTTCTATTGAAAACCAATTTATCGGCTGTAGAATCTTTGTCAACAATAAAATAACCTTGTCGCTCAAACTGGAATCGATCTCCCGGTTTGGCAGTAGCCAGTGATGCTTCCATCAAAGCTTCTGGCACCACGGTCAACGAATCTGGATTAACATGATTAATGAATTCATCATCGATTTCATTCAGGTTATCAGTAGTAAATAAGCGATCGTACAACCTCAATTCTGCTTTGATTGCATGTGCAGCTGAAACCCAACCTAAAGTACCTTTGACTTTTTTACCAGAGGTATCTTCACCACTGCGACTCAATGGATCATAAGTACAATGCAATTCAGTAACATTGCCGTCAGCATCCTTCTCATAGCTTTCACACTTAATGATATAGCCGTATTTCAAACGTACTTCTCTATCAGGGCCTAAGCCAAAGAATTTCTTAGGTGGAGGAGGATCTTCTCTAAAGTCTTTTCTTTCTATGTACAATTCACGCGAAAATGGCATATCTCTAGTGCCTGCCGTTTCGTCACCAGGATTATTCACTCCTTGATTTACATCTACTTTGCCTTCCTCCCAATTGGTGATGATCACCTTCAATGGGTCCTGTATTCCAAAGACACGGTTGGCCGTCTTGTTCAAATCCTCACGGATACTGAATTCTAATAGCGCCACATCAGCGATGCTGTTTCTTTTAGCCACGCCCACCTTATGCACAAAGTTTTTAATCGATTCAGGCGTATAACCTCTTCTTCTATAACCAGAAAGGGTAGGCATTCTCGGATCATCCCAACCCGTCACATGGTTTTCTTCCACCAATTGGATCAGCTTGCGCTTACTCAGAATGGTATAACCCAAATTCAAGCGGGCAAATTCAGTCTGTCTGGATGGGAAAATTTCCAAATTGTCAATAAACCAATCGTACAAAGGACGGTGGTCTTTGAATTCTAATGAACAAAGAGAATAGGTCACATTTTCAACAGAATCTGACTGGCCATGGGCGAAATCATAATTTGGGAAAATGCACCAATCAGTTCCTGTTCTATGGTGTGTGATTTTTTTGATGCGGTACATGATCGGATCACGCATGTGCATGTTCGGAGAGCTCATGTCCACTTTTGCACGCAGTACTTTTTCACCTTCCGCAAAGTGACCCTTCTTCATGCCTTCAAAAAGGCTAAGGTTTTCTTCTACTGAACGTTCTCTGTGAGGACTGTTGATGCCCGGTTTAGAAGGTACAGTTCTGTCATGAGCGATTTGTTCCGCAGACAAGTCATCTACATAAGCCATGCCTTTGTTGATAAGTTTGACTGCCCAATCGTATAACTGCTGGAAATAATCAGAAGCATAATATTCTCTATCTCCCCAATCACAACCGAGCCATTTGATGTCTTTTTTAATGGCGTCAATGTATTCCTGACTCTCTTTTTCTGGGTTGGTATCGTCAAAGCGCAGGTTGCATTGCCCTTTGTATTTTTCGGCCAGGCCAAAATTGATCAGAATTGCCTTGGCATGACCAATGTGCAAGTAGCCATTCGGGTGAGGAGGGAACCTCGTTTGTACGACAGTATTGACGCCTGATTTGAGCTCTTCCTCAATCTTGTGTTCAATAAAATTTAATGCTTCTTTTTCCTCGTTTTCACTCATGATCTATGCCTTTCCAAAATGCTCTGCAATTTTAGTGAAAAGGGCTGAATACTTAACGTCATTGCGAGCCTTTTTATAGTTCCTTCACTGCCGTTTAGGATAGAAAGCGTGGTGCATATAATTTGATACTTGAGAATAGGATCTCATTACTGCGCTTTTATTCCCTAAAGGGAAACGAAATTTTCGGATTGTAAGGGTTGGGGTAAAACACGTTTTACTGAATCTGCCAATTTGTGTTTAAAAGCAATAGCCCGTTTTCCACCTTGAGTTTACTAAGGGTCTAAATCTAGTTATAGTTCCTTCGCTGCCACCTGCCTTTGCCGGCAGGCAAGCCCAGGATAAAAAGTATTATGCACAAAATTGTGGTATTGGGTATTTGAATTTTGGGCAATCCTTTAATACCCTATTGTCTTCTTTCTCCTTTAATTCCTCTCTGTCTAAAGTCTCCTGTCTCCTGTCTAATATCCAAACACCAAAGATCCTTTAATGTCGTTTTTAGGCGAGATAGCACTGTTGAATTTAGGCGAGATAGCACTGTTGAACCCAAAAATGTTGATAAGTTGGTGGATAACCCTGTGCATAACCCTGTGGATAAAAGAGTGGGAAAGTTGTTGAAAACTAGGGAGTTATATTCCTTGCGTGTAAAGTTTTTAAAAGTACATTAGTAATACTAAGTGAGGGATAAAGAACAGAGGGTAAAACTTCAGTCTCTCTCCGGGAGAAGCTCGGAAAATGGTAGTGCAAGGGTCGGAGTCGAGAGGCAAGGACCTGAAACGGTGAAGTCATCAGATTAATGCTTGGGTATTTAGTTTGAGGACGGTGAATAAAAGAAGAGTGCCCTTGGGTAAGCGAATTTTAACAACCGAACGGGAGGAGAGTCTTCGGACAACCCTTCGATGACTAGGCTAACAAGGTATGATGTAAATCATCCCTGAATTGCTGGACGTTCGTAGGAATCCTTCGGGATGAATACAGCTATAGCAATCGAATACCGGAATCGCAAGAGGAAGGTAAGGATTGGTCGAGGCGGTGACCTTCGGGGAACCAACAACTGCAAGCTCCATTTTAATTGTTTAGTGCTATGTACTTACATAGAGCGAAGCCAGAAAAGGACAGATATCCGACACCAGCAGCTTGGGCCGCTGGAATTAGATTGAAGTTTTGAACAGTAACTTGGCGTATTGCCACATCTACGGATGATGCAAAACGAGTGGGGGTGATTCAATTCATCCCCCGCTTTTGTTATTTGGGGGTATTTTTACAATACTAAAAAAAGCCACTGGGGAGTGGCTTTTTTTATGCGCTTTGGTTTAGTTAAACGTCACCCTCAGCCTGCCTTTGCCGGAGCGGCTACGCGCAGGCAGGCTTGACTGGGGGTCTCAATGTAAAATGGAAAAAGGAGTAGCTGTGGAGACCTGCCTGCTGGACAGGCAGGTTCCCAATCAAGTTGGGAATGACGAAAGGGCACCTGTTTGTTGGTGAAGAACCTGCCTACCGCAGGCAGGCACCAACAAAGGCCGAAAAGCATTGAGAGCCTAGTACATGGCATTTCCGTTCTCCGATTCCTTTGGGATTTCTTGCATTGCATCCCAGTGCTCTACAATTTTTCTGTTTTCGTTAAAGCGGAAGAAATCCATAGTAACATACTCTTGGTTACCTGGCCAAACTTGATGGGTGTGTAAGGCAACCAAGTCTCCTTCCGCAATTATTCTAACAAACTCAATGCTCTTATCTGCATATTCATTTGCCATTCTTTCAAAGTAAAGGATAAAGGGTTCCAGCCCATCTCCTACTAGTGGGTTATGTTGAATGTATTCTTCACCAACATAGCGTTCTACTGCTTTGCGTGGGGCGCCATTGTAGGACATTTTGTAAAACTCAACAGCATTTTTCTTGTTTTCATTTAAATCCATCTTCATAATTGGCTTCGGTTTAAAAAATATGAATAGCTACTAAAATGACTAAAGCTGTACTGGCCACGATGGTCGGCCCCATGCTTTTAACCGGGTGTTTTACTTTAATGTGATTTGCAATTGCGCCCATCAATAAAAATAACAAGCCTATGGCAGCATAGACTGTCACGGATGGAAAAAGTAACGCAACCCCGCCAATAACTTCTAATGCACCGATTATTAAAATTGGAGTACCTGGCAAGCCAAACTCTATGAACTGATCTTTTAAGGGTTTTGCTCTGAACAATTTAGCGCCTCCTACAAAGACAAAAAACGATGTTAAAATGATTTTGAATACTAACATGATAGCTTGATTTAATTGGAGTACAAACCTAACGCGGAAAAAGGGTTAAAAAATGGTGAATTTCGAGATTTAAAAAGTGAATCTCAATATTATTCTAGCACGAAGCCAGAAAAGGACCGCTATCCGACACCAGCAGCTTGGGCGGCAGGAATTAGGTTGATATTTGAACAGTAAAAGGCGTATTGCCACATCTACGGATGATGCAAAACGTTGGGGGTGATTCAATTCATCTATCGTTTTTGTTATTTGGGGGTGTTTTTAATGCGTTTTGGTTTGGTGCCCTAGTTGGTGTTCTTCACCAACTCGTTATATAAGAATGGATAGGGTATGTTCTTTTTTTATTACTTAGATTTTAGGGACAAGTTGAGCAGTTTTCACATGGCAACAGTTTGTTGGTGAAGAACACCAACAAAGGCTAAAATCATGAGTTATTTGTTGAGCAATCTGTTCTTTTTCTAGGGCGTAATTGGCTTTGAACTTATTAATGTCACCTATTGAATTAAACCTGCGTATACATTTTTGACTTAAGATTGCCTTAATTTTGGTTAATGATTCTATTTGGCCGTGGACTATGGTCATTGTTAGTTACTAAGCTAACGATTTTGATGAAGGTCGTTTTAACTACTCATTGGTACTTCCATCATTAAGATCTTGGACTCTTTTGTGGCTTTAATATCAAGTGTGGGGGTCTCCCAAATGCCCAATCCGTCTCGTTTTTCTAAGTCTGTGCCATTGATGCTGGCGCTTCCTTCGATCATAAAAATGTAAACCCCATTGTCTTTGTCTTTAAGCGCATAGTTGGTAGCTGTTTCCTGATCAAAGGCCCCCATATGGAACCAAGCATTTTGATGGAGCCAAAGGCCATCATCATCTTTGTTTGGAGACATTACTTGGTGAAATACATTTTTGGTGTCATTAATTTTTTCTTGGTCATACCGTGGTGTCACGCCTTGCTCGTTGGGGATAATCCAAATTTGAAGAAATTCTACTGCAGCATCCTTGTTCTTATTCTTCTCAGAATGTGTTACGCCCGTGCCAGCACTCATTACTTGGATATCACCTTCTTTAATAATGGAGACATTGTTCATACTGTCTTTGTGCTCTAAATCTCCTTTCAAGGGAATTGAGACTATTTCCATATCTTGATGAGGATGTGTCCCAAATCCCATGTGGGCAGAAACTGTATCGTCATTGAGTACCCTTAAAACGCCAAAATTCATCCTTTCAGGGTTATAATAATTGGCAAAACTGAAGGTGTGGTAGGAATTCAACCAGCCGTGGTTGGCATGTCCTCTGCTAGTTGCTTTGTGAAAAACTGTTTTCATAACTCAATGTTAATATTAAAAATCTATTTGCTTTCAATCAGCGTCATCTGAATTGTTTTGGTTTAAGTTTTCTACCGGCATTTTCTGCTATTTCAATGATTCTTTTTTGCTTGGTATCATCTCTTTTGGCGAGCACAACCCATGACAATAGTGTCTTCTTTGCCGATTTACTTAAGCCCTCGTAATATGCTAAAGCACCTGTTCTTTTATCAAATTCTGTTTTTAAATCTTCTAGAATAATAAGTGCTTCTACTTCATCTAGAATCGTCCAAGTGCCATTTTTTTTTGGCAATTTCTATGATTTTAAATCCAGCTTCTTGCATGAGGTTTTCTGAGGCTAAATAATCCACTTTATCCTTATTTATCTTCGACCAAGTACTATTTGCTTTTCGTTTGCTGAAGTACTGTATGTATTTCTCATTGTCTATCGGTCTTTTGACGCTGTCAATCCAACCAAAGCAAAGGGCTTCATCAACCGCTTCACTCCAATCTAGGTTGGCCTGTACAGATTTTTTCTTATAGAAAATGAGCCAAACTGCTGCTTTCTTGACATGGTTCAATTCGAGCCATTTTCTCCAGTCTTGCTTGTTATGAGGACAATATTCTTCAACGTCATTCATGCTATGCCTTTAGAGATTGTTCTCAATACTGGGGTTAATCTTCAGCAAAGCATTGGTGAAGGCTACTTTATCCTGAGGTGAGATAATCACTGTGTCCCATTTGCCGTATTTCAATTCGATCCTGTCCAAAGATGGGGCAGGTGATGAAAGTAGGCTGCTGATCTTTGTTATAGATGTGATATCAGCAATATCAATCCGAAGGTTAAAAATGAATCCAGATTTAATCAGCAATTCATTGTTTGCGTTGATGCTATAGGTCGTTTTGTAAAATAGGTGCAGAATAAAAGCCAAAAGCGGAAGCATGACGGCAACCATCGTAAGAATGACTCCATTTGAAGCGCCTTTAATCATTGGCGAAAACATGAGGCCACTAAATAATATTAACAGTGGAATAAGAATCCCATAGCTAATTTTTGCTTTAAATACTTTCATTCTTCTTGGCGATCTTTCAGAAAAGGAAACCATCCTTTAGTGCTGGGCCTTATCATCCCCGGCCAAATAACCATTGAAGCAAAGAATCGCTTGCGTTTCGAATAGCTTTTAGGGTAACCAAATAACTTTCGTTGACGCGTTGAAAATGTGCTCATTTTTTTGGTGTTAAATATTAAAACAATGGAGTGCTATAATAGGCGCTTGTTCCTAAGATATTAAATATAATTGTTAAACTGGGAGCGTTCAAGTGTATCCTGTAAATCTTTAGACTAATATATTTAAGATTTTTTTTCAATGGGTTTTATTTGTTTTTCAACAATGCCCATTATTTCCACCGTTTCATTTATCAATGTTTTTGGATCCAAGTACAGACAAATCAAGCAATTATTTTTATTCATAGAAGCCTTTAGTACAGTTATGTCTTCTAAATTTTTTTGCTAGTTTTTCGAATCAATTCTCCTTTTTCAAGGTTTTTATATCAGCAATTAATTGGTTGACAGACGTTATGTTTAAGCCATTATAAATGCCTCTAATATGTTTATTTCTATCAATGAGAACAAAATTTTCGGTATGCAAAAATTCATCTTCCTCTTTATCTATTCCTAAATCTTCTTCAACAAAATAGTCCTTTCTACCCAATTTGTAAATCTCTTGTTTGTTGCCAGTAACCAAATGCCATTTATGAGAGAGTACACCTTTCACTTCTGCATATTGCTTTAGCACTGATACAGAATCAATTTCTGGAGTGACAGAATGTGACAATAACAAAACATCATCATCCGTTAAAAATTCATCCTGTAATACCATCATGTTACTCATCATCTTAGGACAGATACCAGGACAAATAGTAAAGAAAAAATCTACCACGTATATTTTGTCATCAAAGGTTTCATTTGTTATTAATTCTCCTTCTTGATTGATCAATTCAAATGAAGAGATGCGATGAAATGTATCTAGAGATTTATCAGCTGCAGATATCCATTGCGGTGTAAATGTGGCATCACTATAGAATGGAAGTGTCTTTACTCTGCTATTGTTTTGATTTGTTTCTTGACAAGCAGTTATTGTCATTATTAGCAAACAAATAATAATGCTATTTTTCATATTGAATATTTTCATCTTCTAACGAATAACAAAGCGTTGCTTTCCTCAAGCCAAAAGTTCTACCTTCTTTAGCTTCATAGTTAGCATATAAGGCACTATTTTTTCTAAATGCTTGTTGCAGACCTTCTTCTTTGCCCATGTTTAAATTTAATTTTTTAAACAGCTCTCCCGTTGGGTACCATTTTGTTTGCGCTCCATGTGGTTTGCCTTCCTTATATTTTAAATGAGCTAGTAAAATATGTGATGAGTCTGCAGACCAAGTTTTCTTATCGCCATGCGATTTTCCATTCTGATAGTTTGCTAGATGTTTATAGTGACCATCTGCATACCATTGAATAGCTTCATTTTGTTTTCTGCCGTTTTGGATTCCAAACTTCTCCTTTAGGGAATTATCATCTATGTTACCAGTTTCATCCTTACAAGATGTAATTAATAAAATAGCTCCTAGAAGGGGTAAAATCAATATTTTTAGACTTTTCATTTTTTTATTTTGCTTTAGATTTTTGAACATTATTATCGTTTAGATGCTATTGTTTTAAAATACTCGCGCTAAGCAAAAAAAATGGTGCAAAAGATTAGTCCTGGAATAGTAAGGGATTAAATTTTATATATAGGAGAGGTGGGTTAGCTGTCTGCCTTATGCGGGGAACACGTTGAGCGTTGAACCTTGAAACTTACATCTTGAACCTTACAGCTTAAGGCTTGTAACTTGAGGCTTAAACCTTTCCGCTTTAAACCTTCCGTAGATTCGCTTTTTCAATAATCTCTTTATCTGATTTGAAAATATCCAGCACCCAAATGGGAGGAGACATTGTTTTGGTCGCACCGACTTCTTTCATAATGTCGGAGAGAGCAGAGGGGATGTCTCTTTTCCAGACTAGGGAGCGCACAATTCCAATTGCTTTTACTTCTTTGTTTTGCTCAAAATAATGGATAAAATAAACCCATTTATCATCCATTCCGGCATACTCTAGTACTACATCAAATTTCGACCAAATCTTCATCGGCTTTCTATAGATGATCTTCTGCGAGCCTAAAGTGGGCGCTAGCCTTCGTTTTACAATAGCATTGTAGAGTTTGGATCTGGCAATTAATTCCCATCGAATGAAATCCATATATACTGGATATTTTGCAGCAGTCATTATCCGCAATCCGTCACAATCAAATGGACCTATTCTAAATGTTCGCCTAATGGTTTGGTCATAATTCACTTCAGATTGGAAGTTTCTAAGCACTAATGTTTTTATGATGGTAAACCAATAATAGATCATGATCGGGCTTGAGTATAATGTTTTTGATGTATCAGAGAATGATATGTTTCAACGCTGATTTGTATAAAAGTAGCGTATCCTGCAGGCATTACCAGTGCTACGTTCGTCTTTGTTAGCTGAAGTCCGAACTTCTAATAAGTGCTTCTTATCTGATAACTCATTTGACAATGTATAATACCATGGGAGGTGTAGGCTTTTACTCCATTTAGTAAAGAGGTTTAATTCTGTCCATTCTCCCTTGTCGATTCGAAACTCTATAAAGCCAACATCCTGACCAGCAGCCACAGCAATACCCACTGCTGTTCCTTTAAATTTCAATTTCAAGGCATCACCAGGAGTGTTAGAGATTAACATCGGCACATTGGTATAATTCGACCTTGTTCCCGTACCATCTTCAGGGCTCCAGTTGGATTCAATGTTCCAATCCGTTGATAGTTTTGCTTTCTTAATATCAATTAATTGTCCCTGATCAAATGCGTATTTGTCGATGGGATCAGGTAATATATGTGGAGTTATTTTATTGTCAGATCCAATTTCGTCAACGTAAGCATTTGATAGAAAACTGATCATTGAGTTGGCATAAATTCCCTGCCCAAATGGAGAGGGATGCAGGTTTTTGAAATCTTTTTTCCAGGTAAATTCTTTATTGTTGATTCTGTCAGTGACTTCTTTGGCAAGGTTGATTGTAGGGATATTATAATGTTCCGCAACGCGATTATGATTGTATATCACATCGGGTTCAATGTTTTGGTTATACTCCTTCATTTTGCTAGGATCTACAAAGTGCATCATCACAATGTCAATTGCAGGGTTTGATTTCCTCAGGTGCCTAAAAATCCCCTCCATGGCTTTGATTTGCTCATCGCTACTTCTTCCATTGCTGGCATCATTTACTGCTGCTTCTTCAAATAGCAGGTCAATCTTACCTTTTGAGAGTACATCGCGTTCAAGTCTAAATGCGGCTGGTGTGGTACCCATGGACGGTATTCCAGCAGCAATGAATTCGAATTCAGTAGCCGGGAAACGGGTTTGAAGGTAGTTGGAAACACTATCTCGCCATCCACCATTGTAGGTGATCGACCCACCAAGGAATGCCACTCTTGCTTTTTTGTTTTGCTCAAATTGAATTTGAGAATTTCGAAGACCACTGCCTATTTGATGATAGTCTGCGGGATCTAATTTTGAGTAATTCTCCTCCTGTCCTAAAAGGCAAGAACCTGGTAGAAAAAGCAGCCAAAAGCAGATAATAAATTTATTCATAGGTTTGAGGAAAGTAGCGCATTAAAACTACATCGTTAAATATAAAAAGATTCGAGTTACGAGTATAGAGCTACGAGCTATAAGTCTATCTTCTAAATACTATCTACTTAATACTAACTACTTAATACTAACTACTCCCTTCTCAGTACTTTAATTTAAACTTCGAGAGGATCAAATAATGATCTGAAGGAAAACCAGTTGGCCAATCATTGATAACTTCAGTGCTTGTATTCGAGAGACCTTCCCCCTTATAATACAATTGATCAATACGAACGCCTGAATTATGAGTATAAGCTGAGTCTAGCTCCACATTCGGGTGTAAACTGCGGTAAGCATCTGTAAATCCATTGTCCAACATTTTTACAGAAGCAGGGCTGTCACCACCATCGGTATGGGGCACGGCATTAAAGTCTCCGCCAAAGAGAATAGGAGTGACATCACTGTCTCTAAATCGTTCTTCATGAAAATCATAAACGGCAGGGAAGGAGTTCATGCCGTACCAATTGGACATGGCCCAGATGGTCTGTGTTTCGCTGATCTTGAGTTTAGCAGCTACATTCATAAATTCGGTTTCCTCAAGTACTTCTAATTCTTCAATAGGGTAGCGACTCAAAACAGAAATGTTAGACCCTTGCTGCCTGTAATCCCAATCTGAAGTGGTGGCGAAATAGTAGCCCAATTCAGCGGCAATAAAATCACCTGAAGAATACGTTTCCTGCATTAAAATTATGTCAGCATCCTTTTCTCTCAAAATTTCAACAATGCGCATCCGAGAATCCCAACCATGTTCCTCTTGGGTAAAATGAATGCCTCCATGCCAAATGTTCCATGCGCCAACGGTGAGCTCTTTATTGTTCTTTTTAAGTTTGACAGGCTTGAATTTTTTAAGGGATGTATAGCTTTTTAAAACTTCCTCCGCTGTCAAGGTGCCTTCTGAAAGCATCAAGTTATCCATTGCAAATTCAGAAGGAAAAAGCTGTTCTTTTTTTGTGAAATAAGCGGCTGGTTCTTCATTAATTTGTACAGCACCATCTTTAAGTGAATAGATTTTATTCAGTGGGTTGATTTCAGTGAGCTCCCTTATCTGGTGGATTGTATAAGGGTTATTGAGCAATTCATTTCTGGCGTCATTAATGAATTTCAGGTCTGCTGATTTTAGTTTTTCAATTAATGCTGATTGGTCAGGTGATAATTTTTCGATCTTGGAATTCAATAAAGCTTTGGGCTCAACAACTACTGAAATCAACTCATTGTTTTTCAGTTTTTCGGCTCCAAGGCTATTGAATTCATCTACTAAGGCCTGTAATAACATTGCACCATCATTGATGACTTCTAGTACGTCATTGTCATAATCAAAATCATTTTGATCTGTTCCTATTTGTAAAGGCAAAGCATTGTTAAAATCAAACCCCACTTTATAAATGGCTGCATTGATTCCGTCATAATAAAGTCTTATTTCCTTCAATGCTTTATTATAACTCATAGTCAATTGGTGCCATTCACCATCTGTAATTGGCATCTTGAGTCCATTGTCTCGCTCATAATTTATTCTGCGCTCGCCCGAGCCAATACTCCATGCAAATGTTCCTCCTGCACTGTATAAGGCCCAGCCTTTATTTTTCTGTGAAGTCATTCCTTTATTAGAAAAGTCCTTTTGCGAAATGAAGACCGTTGGGCTTTGTGAGGTGGTTTTCACCCAAAATTGAATGGTGAAGTTGCCTTTGGTGTCGATTGGCAGCGGATCAATATAAAGTGGCCTCGAACCTTTAGTATGTTTTAAATCTAATGCTTGTCCTTCGATGCCAATTGCAAAATCATAATTTCTACCTTCAAACGAATAGCGTTCATTGTTAATCTTCTCATCAAAACTGAATTGAACGGTGGTCTGGCTTTGACTGATGTTGCAAATCATCATACCAAAGAGTATCAATTGAAAGGACTTAAAAGAGAGAGACTTCATATTGTTCAAATTGCGGAATTGAAATGAGAATGTGAAATTATATTAGATAATTGGGGTTAGGGCATTTCAATAACGGGTGTTTTGGTTATAAGTCAAACATTTAAAGTTCAAGGCCCAAGGTTTGTACAATTCAATACGTTGATTAATTTTTTAACCGGGTATACGGTTTTATTAATTTAATTTAGAAATAATGTGTTTGATTTTTGAAGTGTTTTTCGAACAAAATGGGCCTTTATATGTTAATCCGTACATCAATATTATCAACAAGAAGTATATGGACTCTATGATTCTTCTCTACATCCGAATAAAACCAGTACTTCAAATCAAATCTCTGTTTTTATGTAGCATGACTATTGTCACCTTTAAGTGTAACAATTGTCACAAAAGGATTTATAGACATTGGTTAATATTACAATAGTAACTACCACTAGTATGTGGAAGACTACTAGAAAATACTTAATAAAGGATAATGGAAAATAAGCATTAAATAATTATTGTAGGTGGAGGTAATGCTGGACTATCAGTGGCAGCCAGATTGTTAAAGGAAAACAGCACTTTGGATGTTGCTGTAATCGAACCTTCTGAAAAACATTATTATCAACTTGCTTTCACTTTAGTAGGAGGAGGGGTTTACAATAAAAATAAGACTGAGCGATCTGAAGCGAGCGTGATGCCCAAAGGCGTGACATGGATAAAAGCAGCAGTTGCTTCATTTGATGCTGATAACAATTCACTCGCCACTGCAGATGGTACAACATATAGCTATGATTATTTGGTTGCTGCACCCGGAATACAATTGAATTGGGGTGCCGTTGAAGGATTGAAGGAAACGATAGGTAAAAATAATCTCTGTAGTAATTATAGTTTTCAAAATGCCCCCCTACACTTGGGAAACAGTAAAAAACTTCAAAGGAGGAACCGCAATATTTACGAGTCCCGGAACTCCCGTCAAATGTGGTGGAGCGCCTCAAAAGGCGATTTACATGTCATCAGACTATTTTAGGATGCAAGGATTACTTCCCATAAGTGATATTCAATTTTGCAATGCCGGCAAGGTGATTTTTGGTGTTGAGAAATACAGAATTCCGCTTGAAAAGGTATGTGATCGCTATGGTGTGGTCCAGAACCACCACCATGACCTGATAAAAATTGATGGACCTAATAAAACCGCTACTTTCAAAGTGACTGACGCTGAAGGCAAAACGTCAGAAGTTGAAAAAGCTTTTGATATGATCCATGTAACGCCACCACAAGGCGCTCCTGATTTTGTAAAGTCATCTCCCTTGGCAGATGAAAATGGTTGGATAGATGTAGACAAGCACACTATGCAGCATACCAAATATCCTAATGTCTTTGGATTGGGTGATGCGACAAATACACCAAATGCCAAAACTGGTGCTGCTGTAAGAAAACAGGCGCCCGTTGTTGTCAGTAATTTGTTGGCACTATTAAATGACCGACAAATGAGTGAGAAATATCAAGGATATGGTTCTTGCCCTTTGGTGACAGGCAGAGGAAAATTGATCTTGGCAGAATTTGATTATAGTGGAAAACCAACTGAAACATTTCCATTCAATCAAGCCAAAGAAAGGTGGTCTATGTGGCTATTGAAAACAATGGTTTTGCCTTGGCTCTACTGGAATAAGATTTTAAAAGGCAAAGCATAATTTCTAGTTTTATGAGGATTGCCTAACTTCGAGGCATGAGTGATCAGTTAAAAACCCGGTTGATTCAAATCGGGTTGGAACAAGCATTAGTTGATGAGATACTGAACAATGGAAGATTAATGAAAGTCCGACAGGACATGCCATTGATTTCCCCAGGAATGAAGGCAGAAGCTATGCCGATGGTGATTTCCGGTACGCTTCGCATCATGAGGGAGGATGAAGAAGGCAATGAGATTTTTCTATATTATTTAGAAGGTGGAGAAGCTTGCGCCATGTCCATCAGTTGCTGCATGAATAATATGATGAGTCAATTCAAGGCCGTGGCGGAATCTGATGCTGAATTATGGATGGTGCCAATGGGTTTGATTGATCAATGGATGGCCAAATACCAGAGTTTTAGAAAGTTCATCATTGACTCCTACCAAGAACGTTTTGATGAATTGATGCAGATGATTGACAGCATTGCTTTCATGAATATGGATGAAAGGTTGATGAAGTATTTGTTGGATAAAAAACAAAGCACAGCCTCATTCGAAATTGAAAAAACGCATCAGCAAATAGCCACAGAGCTGAATACTTCTAGGGTAGTGATATCTAGACTACTTAAAAAATTAGAGAAAGAGGAGAAAATTGAATTGCACAGAAATAGGATTGAGGTGCTCTAAATATTTTATCTCTTGACTTTATAAGCAACAGAATCAATTGTCAAATTCGTTTGATCATTATATATTTCATCCAAATTTTAAAATATGATTTTAGGCGTATCAGAATGGCTTGGTGAAAAACTAGGTTGGCCAACGAAGAATATTAGGATTGCTTTTGTATTGGCGGTGTTATTATTTGGGTTTGGAATTGGGCTGTATTTGATATTGTGGGTGGTGAAGATGTTCTCCAATTAAAATATATTAAGATCTAGCTGTAAGAGTCCTTATTGGTTACAAAATACACGTCAATAAGGGTTGGTGTAAGTCTGGAAGCGGAATTACATCGAAAAAATAAGCAGTGCTCTAAGCACTATTTGTTTTATTGCTCAATATTTTTTTCTACCAATGCAAGAATTTCGTCTATGGCAGCTTCTAACTTTGGGTAGTAATTAGTCTCCAAAAATTGAGAGACAAAAATAAAACTCATCAATATATTTTCGAATTCCTCAAGCTGGAGCATCGTTTGATTTTCACCTTTGAATTTGGTTTGACCAAAGCCTAGAACTTCTCCATAATCCTCATAAGTCCAACGTTTCCAATTCATCTTATTGGTACTAAAATCGGTTAATGCGCTTCTGGAACGGAGTACTTCTTCGTTTTCTTGAAATCGTACACGCTTTAATATTGCTTCCCACGATGACAAAGAAGTTTTTAGATTTTCATCAGTAAATCCACCTAATTTCCCTTAACTAATGATTTCATTGAGCACTCCTGGGCTGGGATTAAATTGGACTTCATTTGAAATAATATTTGCATACAATAAATTGAATTCCCTTTCAGAAATGGTAGGAGTTGCGGGGCCAGTATGTTTTATGAGTTCTAGCGCATTTTTTAGATTATTATTATTCGTTCGTTTTACCCTTTCAAGTGCAGTTTTATTAAAAGTAAACTCTTCCTTAAGCGCTATTAAATACCGCTGTTCTTCGGCTCTAAGTTTTTTTAAGTCATTGTTGTTGCTAATAGCTAAAGCAATTAAGATTCCGACTACAACTAAAACAATTTCACCTGCCGCATACATCAGGTATTTTGATGTTTTATTATTCGCCATTAGTTCACGTCTTATTCTTCTAAAAAATTTAATCATTTGTAATTTTAATAAGTCCCAATAGGGACATTGATATAGGTAGAATTGAGTTTAAAGAAACCCTTATGCCGTAGGTACAAAACATTATTCAACAGGTTTAAATAAATAGGCTTCGTTATAGTTGATTTCAAAATCATCAAGAATGTTTTTGTATTCTTCATCAAAAGAAAATGCCTTATGATGTGCTTCTTGGTTCTTAATATAATCAATTACCCTTGGTAAGTCAGAATTTGAGTGGGTGAAGGCTCCATATCCTGCTTGCCATGAAAACTTTCCTTTAACAAGGCCCTTCTTATTAATCCATTTAGACGAATTTTGTTTGACCAGTTGCATCAAATCTGAAATAGACTGTGTTGGCCTCATCCCAAAAAGGACATGAAGATGGTCTGGCATGCCATTTATCCGTAAAACTTTATGACTTTGATGCTGTATGATTCCGGTAATGTATTTATATAACTCAGCCTTCCTAGAATTGCTAATAATACTTTGTCGGTTTTGTACTACAAATACTGCATGAATATGAATTTGAGTATAAGTGTTAGCCATAATGTTAGATTATGTTTAGTACCTAACGGCACTACACAGTTGATGATGTGAGTTTACCAATTTTAAGTCCCTCTGGGACTACTTTAATCCCTCATTATTCGTTTTAATGAGGGATTTTTATTTTTCGGGGACACTGTGGGGGACAGTTTTAGGTGGTAAATTTTGTTTTATCAAATACCCCCCCCCCCCTAAAAGCTCTCATTTTTTCTGCCTAAGTGCCTGATGACTTTCGCTAAAAATTCCTCCATGCTCAATCCCTGGATTTGTTGACGTAAAAAAGGGCAGTGATTTTGCACGGATAGCTAAAAAAAACCAATAAGGAACTAGAGGCAAAAAAACAACAGGTCTGGCCAGTATTTGTAATTAAATAATTTAACGAAGAATAATGGTTTCAGTTTTTTTCCCATCTTTACTCAAGATAACCAAGCGCGAAGATATCTTCTTAATGATTTAATACCTCAGAATCAATCGAAATTTATGATGAGCAATTCTTCCGTTTCTAACAATTATTTGTTATAACCGACCATTTGATATTAATTCATTATTCGTTTACTATGAAAAAAATATGCTTGTTGGTTTTATTTACCCTTCTAATAGCACCGATATCCAGTTTTGCGCAAGAGGAAAAGACCAATAATAATCAAATCATAATAATTTTATTAGATAAATCTGAGGTAACAGGCTTGCTAATTGAAGAAGACAAAGAAAAAATTATTGTTCAATCTGAAAGCTTGGGCTTATTAACTTTTAACTGGTCCCAAATAAAAAAGATCATTCGATTAGATAGTAGAGGAAGAATTGAGAACCCTAATCCCACAAGGTATTTTGTAAGTCAATCCGCATATAGTCTGCCAAAAGGCGAAGGCTATTATCAAAATATTATGGCCTTAGGAAACTTGGTTAGTTATGGATTAACTGATCATTTAAGTGCCTCCGCAGGAGTTGAACTTATTAGCCTTTTTCAAGGGAAGCCGATAGTTTTTGCTAACCTTAAATATGGAATACCAATCTCAACAAATTGGAATGTTGCTTTATCGGTTGGCTACTTAAATTTGAGTGCAATAGATTCAGGGACTAATTTTGCTTCGTTCAATTTTCTAACCACCTACGGGAGTAAAGAAAATAATATTACACTTGGAGTGGGCTATGCAATTGCATCAGGTGGCTTTACCGACAGCCCTACTGTCTCAATAGCTGGATTACTGAGAGTTAGCAAAAAAATTGGTCTGATAGGGGAAAGTTACTTTTTGTCAGATGCAGGAGCAGGAGGAATTGGAGTCAGGTTTTACGGCAAAAAAAAGACCGTAGATTTATTATTAGTGCAAGGTGTTTTTCCAGCCATCGACTTCGTTTTCACCTTCTAATCAATTCATCAGAAGTCCAATAAAACCGCTTTTGGAATTTATTGATTCATTAATTTTATGCAAATCCTGTAAGTCTTCAAACTAATGTTTACCAGAGATAATTAAAGTTAAGTCATAAATTTAATCATTGAAATTAACAAGTCCCTTTAGGGACGTTTATGTGGGTAGATTTTGAGATAATGAAGATCTTGTGCCTTAGGTACAAAATATTAGCTAGGAGGTTTAAACCGATAGGCTTCGTTATAATCGATTTTAAATTCCGTAAGTATATTTTTGTATTCATCATCAAAAGAGAATGCTTTATGATGCTCTTCTTGGTTCTTAATATAATCAATTACTCTCGGTACTTCAGAATTTGAGTAAGAGAAGGCACCATATCCTGCTTGCCATGAAAACCTTCCAAGCACAAAATCCTTTTTATTAATCCATTTGGAAGAATCTTGTTTTACGATTTGCATTAAATCTGCTAATGATTGTGTTGGTCGCATTCCAATTAGTACATGTACATGGTCTGGCATACCATTAATTTGTAAGACTTTATGACCGTGATTCTGAATGATGCCGGTGATGTACTTGAATAGCTCTGCTTTCCAAGTTTTGCTAATCAAGCTTTGTCTGTTTTGGACCACAAACACTACTTGGATATGTAACTGTGTGTAAGTATTGGCCATGATTATAGTTTATGTTTCGTACCTGACGGCACTTCATGGTTGATGACATAAGGCGTTTACCAATATCATGTCCCTCTGGGACTTGATCGATTAAATATAGTCAATCATATTTAAAGTATGACTTTATAGTTAATAATTGCTGGTGTAAAAAATGTTATTGCAGTTCAAAATTAGATGGGCCTCTGTTTTTCTAAAAATTTGGATCATTACTTGGCTAAAATTTGTTGAAGCCTAGCTTGCATCCCTTTGGCAATAATGTGATTGGAGTCTCTCTTGACTACTTGATTCACTAAATCTAAAGCTTTTTGAGGATTGTCCTCGGCTAAGTATATGCTTGCATCTAGCATCAGCGGACTATTGAAGTTTGGATCAATCCATGTTGCTTTCAATTTCAAGCTGAGTGCTTTTGCATTGTCAGTATTTCCCAACTCAAGCTCCAAACTTCCGGCATAGCTGATGTAAAAACCTAATTGCTTTTGTCTAGGACTTGCCAAATGCTCAATAGAATCCAATGCTACTTGAGCTCCATGATTAAGATGCAAGAACTCAATGTACTCCGCCTTGAAGTAATCATCTTCTGGGTACTTTCGAGCAAATTCCCCAAAGTTCGTTTCTGCCAACTGCCTCCTCAATTGCGAGGATTCAGTTGAATTGGAGATGCCTTGGTCACGATTATTGGCTGCAATATGACTTGCAATGTTGACATCCAATAGGAGACGTTCATCAGGATCTGCATACTCCTTATTCAATTCCAATTTCTTCAGGATCTGCTGTCGCTCTTCTAAGTCTTGGGTAATTCTAGCTACCATACTCATGCCTAGCAGCCAATCAGGATCTAGTTCAGCAGCTTTTCTAAAAGCAATCTCGGATTCAGTCCAGCGCCCATTATCCAGAATCTCTTCCCAGCCTTTTAGAAAATATGCGCTGGCAGTGTCATTCTCAGTCCCATAATCGAATTCTGCTTCAGCATCCTTATTGGGATTACAAGCTGAAACCATAAGCGTCAGGATAATCAATATTAGTCCTGAATTGATTCGATGTTTTTTCATTTGATCAAGACAATGATGCCTTAATTGACGTCTAAGATCGACTTCTTGCCTCCTGTCATCTCGAACTGAGCCAATGAAGTAGGAATACTTCCAATACTGTTCAACTTGTCGAAGAAATCCTTTACTCTGAAACCCTCTTCATCCATTTGAGCATAAGCGGCCATTGCCCTTTCCAATAAATACTTCCCAGTGATATAGCTAGTGCCATAGCCTGGTTGACGCAAGTAAAGGTGTTGTTCAAAAAGCAATAGCTCTTTCTCTGTTTTCATCCAGCCTCTTGGTGTCCACTCAGAGTGAATTCCACCTGCTTCTTCCATGGTCATGTCATTAGAGTGGGCATATAGGGAGCCTAATCCTCTAGCAGCACGCTGTGCAATCATGATGTAAACGATCTCTCTTACACGTGGATCATCTTCATAAAGTCCAGCATCCATGAACATCTCTTCCACAGCAGTAGCTGTTCCTTCATTTCTAGAATCATAGATATTGTAGAGGACTGGCCCTTTTCGGATTTCACTTTTATGCGGCTCATTGTCCATTCTTGCTAACTCGAACCAATGGTAAAAGTGCGAGAAGAGTGGTCTTTGGTCATAATGTCTTCCTATAGAGAAGAAATTTCGTTTTTCTTCAGGCATGAAATCTCCGAAATGAGGACGTAAGGCGGGCTCGAAGTATTCCTTGACCGTAACAATTTCATCTTTGTCCAAAAAGTTAAGGAAGCTTTTGGCGGTTCGTTCAGACATGGCGTTATATTCAGCGGGAGTACTAGCCGCTTTTAATTGAGGCAAATCTCTATTCCTATGTTCTTCTAGTTTTAAAGATGACCAAGCCCTAGCCAATTCTCTTTTTAAGATAATTACCTCATCTTCCCATGTGAGTGGTACTAAATGTACATTCTGCAGGTACCAGCTGTAGTTTTCTTTGCCAATTCCCGAAGAACCTGTTTTAGATGAAGCTTGGTCTTCCAACCATGTTGCCAGTTCATCGGTTGACGCTATTGCCTTATCAATAGCCGCTACTATATCGGCATCTGTTTTAATTCCATCTCGTGCACGCACTGCCTTTAGGTCTTCAGATTGTGTTCTTATATCGCGAATACCGGCAATCCATAGGTCTTTCGCATTTCCTGTAAGATTGAGTTTCGCTTGTTCATTCAATGATGGGATTACTTGAAAGTCTTTGAGCAGGCTCGCTTTTGAATCAGAATTCAAAGGAAAATCATAGGTCCAAATTTCTGTAGTACCATGATTTGTCGGGCCTTCATGGGCAGGGACATCAGATCTGGACATCCAAAGTGATTTGTAATAAGCTGGATCTCTGACCCAGGGCTTGAGAATGTTATGGTTAAAATCATAGCCATTCATTTCTGCGCGCACCACATTATAATCTACTTGGCTGGCGATTGCCCAACCTGTCGTGTCCATGGCCTTGAGCCTGTTTTGCAATGCAATGAATGCTGACCAACGTTTTTGAAATGTGGCTGCTGTATAATCAGGTGCACCATTAAGGGTAGGAGGAACTTCGAAGGAGCGCCATTCTTTGAACAGTTCTACAAGGTCATCATAATTCCTTGTTACAGGGGCTTGAGTTTCTTTTGTAGCGGTTTGGCATCCAAATAAAACAACTAGAAGGCAGAGGCTAAGTTTACGGATCATTTTTTAAGGTCTATGTTTGATCTACAAGATAAAAAATCTATCGATTAGGCCTTAACTTATTTTGATCATCGGATAAAATCAGGTTTGATCTAATGGAAGATTGATCATCCAGTTAATCCCGAATTGGTCGGTAAGTATACCAAAATAAGAGCCCCAAAATGTAATTTCCAAGTCCATTTTAACCTCACCATCAGCTGATAATGCTATGAAAATAGCATCCGCTTCATCTATGGTTTCTGGGTTAACAGATAAAGAGAAGTTGTTGCCTGTTTTATAATCATCTCCCCAGGAGTCCAAGGTATCGCTGCCCATAATGATCGTTTCTTCACTTATAGACAAAGACATGTGCATTATTTTGTTTTTATCCTCTTCAGGGATAGGAGGCATGCCTTTTTGAGGGGGCATATCTCCGAATCGGCCAACATGAGGGTATTCTCCGCCAAATACTGATTTATAAAAATCGAAGGCAGCTTCGCAGTTGCCATTGAAAGTGAGGTAGGCGTTTACAGTTGTCATGTTTTAGTATTTATTAGTTTTCAATTTCACTGTTGTCATCCATAAGTTACAAGTATTAGGCGATTTTTGAAATTCAAATAAGCCTTTGAATTTGAATTATTTAGATAATAAAGTTCTATTTTGATAGAACCGAATTGAATAGGCCTTAATCTAAACTCAATTGAATTACTGAATGTCCTCCAATAAGTTTTCAGATTTCTGGGAAGCACTGATTAAGGATAAGGGGCTTGAAGTTTTAGTCTTCGCCCGTAGGTATCAAGCGATCACACAACATCAGAGTTATGTAGATGCGATGAAGGTATTGGAAGAGTTGATTAAGTTGGTACGTGAATCAAAATCAGCTTAGGCAATCATATTTATTTTGTTTTGCATGTGTAACTTTGGTTACTTACTATGAAAGTCATCATCTCTACTTTTGTGGCTTACACTTTTTAGATGAAAGGAATAAAATCTTATATACCCATTCTTCAGTGGTTGCCAAATTATAAAAAAGAGCAGCTCAATGGAGACCTATTCGCAGGACTTACTGTCGGTATTATGCTCATTCCGCAAGGGATGGCTTATGCCTTAATAGCAGGATTACCGCCAGTTTATGGATTGTATGCCTCTATAGTTCCTCAGATTATATATGCCATACTTGGTACCTCTCGACAGTTATCTGTTGCTCCAGTGGCAATGGATTCACTTTTAGTTGCATCTGGTGTTTCAGTACTGGCCATGGAAGGAACAGATGCCTATATCAGTTTTGCTATTCTATTGGCATTCTTTATGGGAGTGTCTCAATTTCTGTTGGGCACTTTCAAACTAGGCTTTATCACAAACCTATTATCCAAACCTGTCATAAGTGGATTTACATCAGCAGCAGCTTTAATTATTGGCCTTAATCAACTCAAATACCTAATAGGGGTGGACATTGCTAAGAGTAATCGGGTCTATGAAATTGTGGCCAATGCTTTTTCAAAATTGGACCAAACTCATTTAGTAACGCTTGTCATTGGTATAGGAGGGATAGTTCTTATTAAGGGGGTAAAGAAGATCAATGGAAAAATACCAGGCGCATTGCTTGCCGTAGTTTTTGGCACCTTGATCGTTTATTTCATGGGGCTAGATACACAAGGGGTAAGCATAGTCAAAGAAATTCCTGAAGGATTACCAGCATTCAAAATGCCGGACTTTAGCTTGGGTCAGTTTGAAGAACTAATTCCACTAGCATTGACAATTTCGGTGGTGGCATTTATGGAAGCCTTTTCTGTTGCAAAAGCTTTAGAAGCCAAAAAACGTAATTATAAGGTCATACCAAACCAAGAATTATTGGCTTTGGGCGCATCAAACATTGTAGGGTCTTTGTTTCAATCTTATCCTGTCACAGGAGGCTTTTCAAGGTCAGCAGTGAATTTTCAGGCAGGTGCCAATACGCCTTTGTCATCAATTATAAGTGCTGTATTAGTTGGCTTGACGCTGATATTTTTGACACCATTGTTTTACCACCTGCCACATGCTATTCTGGCTTCTGTGATTATGGTGGCCATAGTAGGTTTGATTGATGTGTCTTATGTCCGTTACCTCTGGAAAAAGGATAAACTAGAATTCACATTATTGGCTGTCACATTCCTTGTAACCTTGAATTTCAGCATGGTCCCAGGCATTGTATCAGGAATCGTTTTCTCAATTCTTATTTTGATGTACCGTGCTGCTTATCCCCATGTTGCCCTTTTAGGAAAGGTAAAGGAAACTTCAGAGTTCAGGAATTTGTCCCGATTCGAAGACTTGAAAACTTGGGAGGAATTGTTAATAATACGAATTGATGCGCCTTATGCATTTATAAATATTCAAACGATTAAGGAACGTATTGTTAAGGAGGCTGACTTAAGAAAGGGCAGTTTAAAATATGTTATTTTAGATGCAAGCTCAGTAAGTTATGTCGATGCTACGGCTATTGATGGATTGAAAGAATTGATCATAGAATTAAAGGAATTAGATGTCCAGTTGGTCATGAGTAGTGTTTTGGGACCAGTACGAGATTCATTTCATAAAAACGGAATCTTTGAGGAGATGAATGGTAACATGTTCTTAAATTCTGATGAGGCTGTAAAAGCACTTATTGGAGAGCAAGTGGATTTTTACCCCGAGCATGTTAATCAAGTAAATAAGTAACATTGGTTACACAAGAAATTAATAATTGAACTGATCTTTGTAAAGATTTGTAAAGGGATCAGAACATTAAAACACGAGCAAGATGAAAATAGAACAGATATATACAGGATGTTTAGCCCAAGGCGCTTATTATATTGAGAGCAATGGTGAAGCAGCGATTATTGATCCGTTAAGAGAAATAGATTCTTACATTGAGAAAGCGGAAAAGGATGGTGCAAAAATTAAATATATTTTTGAAACACATTTCCATGCAGATTTTGTTTCAGGACATTTAGAGTTGGCTGAAAGAACTGGAGCCACTATAGTATATGGCCCGACAGCAACAACAGATTATAAAATCCATCTTGCATCCGATAATGAGGTATTCAATATCGGAGAGGTGAAAATAAAAGTTTTACATACTCCAGGACATACATTAGAAAGCACTACTTATCTATTAATTGATAAGGATGGTAATGACCATGCTATTTTTAGCGGAGATACATTATTTATTGGTGATGTTGGTAGACCTGATTTGGCAATAAAGTCTGACTTAACTAAAGAAGACTTAGCGGGGATGTTATTCGACAGCCTCAGAAACAAAGTAATGACCTTAGGTGATGATGTTATAGTCTACCCAGCACATGGTGCAGGCTCTGCATGTGGTAAGAACATGAGCAAGGAGACAACTGATCTTTTGGGTAACCAGAAAAAAACTAATTATGCGCTGCGTGCAGATATGACAAGAGAGGAGTTTGTGAAAGAAGTAACAGATGGAATTTTACCTCCTCCACAATATTTTCAGCAGAATGCGATGCTTAACAAGACTGGTGCTCAAAACATGGACATAGTTTTGCAAACAGGTAATGTTGGGCTTGATGTGGATACATTCGAAGCAATGGCCAATCATGAAGGCGCTCTAGTATTAGACACCAGAGATAGATTCCAATTTGCAAAAGCTTTTGTTCCAAATTCGATATTCATCGGGCTTGATGGAAGTTTTGCTCCATGGGTTGGTGCTTTAATTCCAGATTTGAAACAGCCGATTGTCTTTTTGGCGCATGAAGGCCAAGAAGAAGAAGTAGTGACAAGATTATCTAGAGTAGGCTATGACAATACACTTGGTTTCTTGAAAGGTGGGATTGATGCATGGAAAGCAGCTGGAAAGGAAATTGATCACATTGATTCGATTTCTGCTGAAGTGTTGGCAGAAAACATGAAGGCAGGACATGTGGATGTTTTGGATGTTCGTAAACCATCTGAATGGGAAGCAGAGCATGTAGAAGGATCAGAGAACATTGCCCTTGATTACATCAACGAGAACATGGACAAGATAGATGCTGATAAAAATTACAATGTACATTGTGCAGGTGGATATCGCTCAGTAATATTTTCGTCAATCTTGAAGTCAAGAGGATTTGAAAATGTAACAAACATAGAAGGAGGTATAGATGCGATTTTGGAAGCTGACATCCCGACAACGGCTTATGTATGTCCTTCAACATTGAAATAATTTAAATAAAAATATATGGAATTAATTACTTCTCCTTGGCCTTGGTGGGTCGCAGGACCAATCATCGCGCTAGTGATGTTCGGGCTACTTTATTTTGGAAATAGTTTTGGCGTCTCTGGTAACTTCCGGACCATGTGCTCTATTATGGGAGCAGGAAAATCGGTCAAGTTTTTTGATTTTGATTGGAAGAAACAAATTTGGAACCTTGTGTTTTTATTTGGTACCGTGATTGGTGGATTTATTGCAAGTCAATACTTGATGCCTGAAGTTAGTATTGGAATCAGTGAAGCAACGAAAACGGATTTGATTGCCCTTGGTATCAATAATCCAGGTGCAGAGATACTACCAAGCGAAATTTTCAATTTCGAATCATTATTAACCCTTAAGGGAATCATAATAATTATTGTTGGTGGATTTTTGGTAGGATTCGGTACTCGTTATGCTGGCGGATGTACTTCAGGCCACGCGATTAGTGGTTTAAGCGATCTTCAACCTGCTTCTCTAGTAGCTGTAATTGGATTTTTCATCGGAGGTTTAATCATGACATGGTTGCTCATTCCTACAATTTTCACCCTTTAATTGAGCCTTATGAAATACGCTAAATACTTAATATTAGGTACGTTGTTTGGAATAACGCTAACCAAATCGGAAGTCGTTTCATGGTATAGAATTTATGAGATGTTTAAGTTCCAATCGTTTCATATGTATGGAGTAATCGGATCCGCCATTGTGGTAGGGATCATCATTACTCAAATAATCAAGCGAAGAAAAATGAAATCGATTGATGGAGAAGAGATCAATATCCCTCCAAAAGACTTTTCATACCCTCGCTATCTAATAGGAGGAACCATCTTTGGATTAGGTTGGGCAATGACTGGTGCATGTCCTGGACCTATGTTTATTTTGGTTGGAAATGGATACCTGGTCATCTTGGTAGCAGTTGCTGCTGGTTTATTAGGGACTTATGTCTATGGTTTGTTAAAACATAAACTCCCTCATTAATTAATTCATGAAAATTTTTGGTAGTGCATTCTTTGTGCTTTTACTATTTAGCACTACTGGAAGGGAACTGTTTAGTCAAGAAAAAGACAAAGAGCATTTCGACCTGTCTGGACGTTTTGTGACACGTGGAATGTCCACCTTTAATGAGAATGACTTAACCAATTATTCCATAATGGTTTCACATTTAAATTTAAAGATGGTTTACAGTCCAAATTCATGGTTGTCTTTCAAAATGGCAGGTGTAGGGTTGGTTAATTATGTTACAGATAATTTGTTAGTGATTGATCCAACAACAGGCTTTGGTCCAATATATGAAGCTAACCTATGGAGTCCCAGGTACATGAGTGGAACTTCTGAATTCATGCTTTCAGAAACTTCTGCCACTTTTAAGCTCAAAAGACATTCGTTAGAAATTGGCCGTTTTGTTAAGGATACACCTATCATGAATGGTGAGAAATGGCCTTTTCCAAATGCTTTGCAAGGGTTATGGTACAAAATGCAGCAGTCGAACAAAATCCAATTACAGTTTGGATTGATCAACAGAATTGCCTCTCGATTTTCAGGAGATTTTCTGTGGATGGGAGAGTCTATTGGGCAAGCAGGATGGGGTGTTGGTTTAGATGGAAATCTGAGTCAATATTATATGGCGACCAGTTCTGATTATCTCGGTATTTTGAATTTTAGTTGGGAATCAAAGAAAGGCCTCAAATTGAATATTTGGGATTATCATTTAGACAATATTTCAAATACATTATTCTTAGAGACAGATGTTTTACTGTCTCCAGAGAAGCAATTGTCATTTTCGGCCCAAGCAATTATTCAATCGAGAATTGGTGAAGGTGGAAATGCAAATCCAGACTTGCGGTATTTTACGGACGAGCAATCCTATTCATTTGGCTTTCGTTTGAAGAAAAAATTCGAACAAAGCAGTCTTGAGTTAAACTATAATAGGATTACTGGAAACGGAAGAATGTTGATGCCAAGAGAATGGGGGGTGGAGCCTTTTTATACATTACAAAGAAGAACAAGATTGGAAGGTGCAAGCGGGGCAACATCTTTAGTGGCAAGATATAACCAAGCAATTATTAAGAGCTATGGTGAATTTAATTTTTCGACCAGTGCCGGGCTTCATGATTTGGCTAACCCTAGGATAGACTATGCCGAGAATAAATATTTTCAGCCATCGAATGTTAATTTAGATTTGGCCGTTAAGTTTAGTCCAGTCAAACACCTAAAAGGAGCCAGTTTAGAGTTGTTTTTGATGCACCGTTTTTTGAATCAAGACATTGAAAATGAACCTGAATACATTATTAATAGAGTTAATTTTACTCAAATAGATATTACTTTTAATTATACTTTTTAGTATTTAATCCTGTAATTGAAAATTAGCAGACATGAAATTCGAGTTCATCATATCACAAATATCTAGATTGACCTTTGTCATCGTAGGATTTACAATGGTGATTTTTTTGTTTATCACTCTTTTGATAGTTGACCCGAATTTTTTTAGTGAACAATCTACTTCTACTGAGGATTGGCGGCCTAAAAATGCTTTAACAGATCTCGATGAATCAAAGGCGCATCAGAAAATCAAGTATGGCTTTCAGTTGGTGACTGAAACCTCAAAGTACATGGGGCCTTTGTCTAAAAATCCATTAGTTAAGTTTGCTGGTAACAATTTGAGTTGTCAAAACTGCCATCTTAATGCAGGCACTGTCCAAGGCTCAGCGTCATTTGTCGGAGTTACGAATCGTTTCCCTCAATTCAGGGGGAGAGAGAATAAAATGGGCACCATCGAAGAGCGCGTCAATGGTTGCATGGAACGGAGCATGAATGGAATAGTCATTCCCGAAGAAAGCATTCAAATGGAGGCCATTGTAGCGTACATGGAGTGGTTGAGTGAAGATGTTCCTGAAGCCCAGCAATTGGCATATAAGGGCTTTGTTAAAGTGGAATTCCCTAATGAAAAAGCGGACTTGATAAAAGGAAAAGCTACCTATGAATTAGAATGTCAGGTATGTCATGGTCCTGATGGACAAGGGGTGCGGCCAGATCCTAATGAAAAATATGTTTACCCACCATTATGGGGAAATGACACTTACAATCATGGCGCAGGGATGCACCGTGTATTGACGGCTGCACAGTTTATAAAAGCAAACATGCCTTTCGAAATTGCCACCTGGGATAACCCTAAATTAACGGATGAGCAATCTTATCATGTTGCAGCCTATATCAATAGTTTTGCCCGCCCACAAAAGGCGAACCCTGAAAGTGATTTCCCTGATAAAAAACTTAAGCCGATGTCAACGCCTTATGGCCCATGGGAGGATAATTTTAGTCCAGAACAACATAAGTATGGTCCTTTTCAACCAATTATGGAATTCTATCAGAAGGAATTTGGTATAAAGAAAACCAAATAGGATTTATTCCAAAAGAATGGCTGATTTGTCCTATCAAGCATGTTTTTAGAATTTACACTAAGGAATTTTGAAAATTTATCATTTAGATAATAGTCACTTTAATTCCCTTCTTTTCAGATGATTCTATGTGGTTTTCGATTATTTCTATAACATCATAATCAATGTCGGTCGATTTGCTCATGTCAATAGTCAAGTCTGTCCCTTCTGGTAATTCGTTTAGTGCCTTCAGAATAGCACCTTTGCTTAAAAAAGTCACCTCTTCAGCAAGCGTCATCTTGATCTTATTACTGTCTTTCTCATCTTGCTCTTTGTGCAGAAAGTGCGAATTCTTGTAACTGTTTTTTAGTAGGATTACTAAGCTTATCCTAAATCCGATCCCAATTCCAATTAATAGATCAGTGAAAACTATCCCAAGGATTGTAGCTACAAAAGGGATGAATTGCGCCCAGCCTAAATGGTGCATCTCCTTAAATAATATAGGCTTGGCTAACTTAAAGCCTACCACAAATAAAATAGATGCCAATACTAACAGCGGAACCATGTTCAGTAAATTCGGGATTAGAGCAATTGAGATCAGGAGTAAAAAGCCATGAACGATAGCAGAAAGTTTGCTTTTACCTCCAGATTGAATATTAGCGGAACTTCTGACAATTACCTGGGTTATAGGTAATCCTCCCACCAAACCAGAAATAATATTACCTGTTCCCTGTGCTAATAACTCTCTGTTTGTGTTTGTAACGCCATTATTCGGATCTAATTTATCTGTCGCTTCAACACAAAGCAATGTTTCAAGACTAGCGACAATTGCAATGGTTATGGCTATGATCCATACTTCGGAATTTAAGATGTAGTTGAAGTTTGGTAAGGTGAATTGACCCACAAACTCATTGAAATTACCAGCAACCGGAACCGATACTAAATGTTATGCTTCTATTGCTAATGATGGAAAATATTTACTGGCAACAACTTGATAGATGATTCCGAAAACTACGGCTGCTAGAGGGCCTTGAAAAAGTTTAACGAACATGTGTTTTTACCGAGGTATACTGCCCATAATATTAAGATCAAAAGAACAAATTACAATGTTGTAAGAGGTTTGATATAGTTGAGGTTGAAATGCCCATTCATACGGAATGGGCTTTTTTTATGACTTTTTCACAAATTTGGTGATGATATAAATCTGCTGTCCATTGACACGCCCTTCGATATGTTCGGCATCATCATGCACTAAAGAAATGTTTCGTACGGCTGTACCTCTTTTGGCTGTAAAGCCGCCTCCTTTAACGTTCAAGTCCTTGATGATCACCACCGAGTCTCCAGATTGCAATTGCACACCATTACTGTCGATATGTTTGATAATATCTGTGTTTTCTGAATCTACTGCAACCCCAGATTTCGCCCATTTTAAGGTGCCCTCTTCCATGTACATTATTTCGAGGAGGTCTACAGGCCAACCTTCAGAAGTAAGCCTAGTCAATATTCTCCAAGCCATTACTTGCACAGCTGGTACAGAAGACCACATTGTATCGTTCAGACATCGCCAATGGTCAGCATCCATTAGTGAAGGGGCTTCAATTTGATCATGACAGTTAGTGCAGATCAGAATATTATTCTCAGGCGAGTCATTACTTTTAGGTGGGACTAAATACGGCTTCAGATCGCCCGCTGAAGCGCATAACTCACATTTTGACTCACTTCGTATTTGTAATTCTTTTTCTAAACTCATGTTTTTGACTATTGAATGGCGATTACAAATTTTTTAATCATCTGACTCAATTGCCTCATAAATTAGAGCATACATTTTATCCCAAAAATCTGCATCTTGGAAAGGAACTATTTGAGTCATTCCAACAAAAATTAACTCTTCCTTTGGGTCGATGAAAAATTTGGTATTGAAATACCCTCCCCATTCATAAGTACCGGGTGATTTTGGCCTCTCTTTGGAAGGAGAATCAAGATAAAGTTGAAAACCTAAGGCAAAATAGAATCCTCTCTGCTTATCCTTATTATAATCATTGATCACCATTGGCATTTGATTTTTTGTCATTTCTGCCAATGCTTCCTTACCGAGCAGATCCCCACCACCTTGAACCAATACATTAATGAAATTGGCATAGTCTAGTGCAGTAGAAGAAAGCCCCGCTCCACCAGCGAATAAGTCCCTAGGGCCTTTTTTTGGATAAACCGTTCCCGCATTCATTCCGAGTTCATCAACTGTCATTAGTTTTCCATTAAAACTAGTGTAAACAGGCACGAGTCGGTCGAATTTGTCTTTAGGTAAATAAAAGTAAGTATCAGGCATACTAACTTTATCAAAAATGTTCTCTTGGAAAAATTGGTTCAGAGGTTGTTTGGATACAATTTCAATAATTCTCCCCAATACATCCATATTAAGGCCATATGAGAACCGATCTCCAGGCTGGTGTGCTAATGGAACTTTAGCCAATCTATTTATCCACTCTTCGGTTGACCAAGTCTCATGTGAAAAGCCAACATTCATATCAAATTCCTCATAAACAGCCATTAATTTACCGGGATTAAAGCTTCCGTAAATGATCCCTGATGTATGGGTAAGTAAGTTTCTTATGGTTACTGGTTTGTTAACAGGGACTGTCGTATAGGTAGAATCTGTTGGGTTAAAAGTATCAAGCACTACTTGGTCCTTGTAAGCAGGTATGTACTTATAAACAGGATCATCTAAGCCAATTTTTCCTTGTTCAAATAACTGCATGACTGCGACACAGGTAACTGCCTTGGTCATTGAAGCAATGCGATAAATATCATCTGATTGGTAAGGGACTTCATTTTTTGAAGTACGATGGCCAACAGTGTATTCATATACGATTTTGCCTTCTTTAGCCACTAAAAAGGAGCCGCCTGGTACTTTTCCATCAGCAATGTATTTTTCAACTAGTTCATCTATCTTGGTTAAAGTCTCATAAGACATTCCAACATTTTCAGGTATGCCCGTAGTTAATAAGGTACCTTGACCTTGACAGTTGATAAAGAAAATGGAGATTAAAAGGAGTGAGGTGATAAATTTTGACTTCATGAGAATGGATTTACTGAAAGATATTAAAAAATCAATCCTAAATAATTGAGACTAATTAAATAACTTGGTAAGAGTATATAATTAAATCTAAATAGTGTTTGAATCAGTTGAGAACTTCTGCGACTCTTATGTGAACCTTTGATGGAACGTACACCGGATCAAATATTTAGTGAGCTTTTAATAATCCGCTGTCAGGCCAATGATAAGGCGGCTCAATGCTTACTATGGAAGCGGTGGAATAAAAAGATATTAAAGTGGTCTTATGATTTTATTAAGGACCAAGATTTGGCCTATGAAATTGCACAGGAGAGTTGGATTTCGATTTTGAGCGGGATTGGGAGGCTTAAAGATGTCAGTCTTTTCAGGTTCTGGGCATATAGAATTGTTCAAAGGCGTGCGGCAGATTGGATTAAAAAAGAATAGCGTCAAAGGGTAAGTGTGGAGGCAGTGAAATATGAAACGGATCAATTTACATCAAGCCAAATAGAAAAGAAACTGGATCCAGTGGATAGCATGTTGATAGCGATAAAAAGCCTTCCAGCAGCACAGCAAGAGATCTTACGGCTATTTTATCTTGAAAAAACGCCCATAAAATTACTGGCCGAATTAATGGATAAACCGGTGGGCACAATTAAATCGCGATTATATCACGCAAGAGAATTATTAAAAAAGAAACTAAATAATACCAATCATGGATAAATCAGAAAAGGAAGTTGACAAGTTGATTCACGAGGCATTTAGCATGGAGGAATCAGAATATTTTGATCAATTAGGCGAACAGAATGTACCTCAAATGATGTTCGGCTTATTCAAAGGAAAATTGGCATGGATGAATACATTAATTGTTGTCATACAGCTTGCATTATTTGGAGTGACAATTTATACCTTAACTGAGTTCTTAGGAACCGAAATCCTCAATGATAAACTTGAATGGATGACTTATACAATTCTCGGCTTTATCGGAATGGCGCTTTTAAAGACTTGGGGTTGGAACCAAATAGACAAAAATGCTTTAATGAGAGAAATCAAACGCATAGAATTTCAAATTTCTCTTTTAAAGAAATAGGCCAAAGAAGACCTGTTTTTGAAGAAGTAATCATGGCCGTATCGCTGAACGCGAAAATTCGGTGTACCTTTGGGGCTCAATAAAGAAAATATATGTCATTCGAGTCCCTAGGTTTATCCACTTCATTATTACATGCTGTTAGCAAACAAGGATATACCGACCCATCCCCAATTCAAGAAAAAGCAATACCACTAATTTTAGAAAGAAAAGATGTGCTTGCTTCCGCACAAACTGGCACTGGAAAAACAGCTGGTTTTACATTACCGATCCTTCAAATATTATCTGAAGGAAAGCAATTAAGAAGACAACCTGTAAGGGCATTGATGCTTACACCAACTAGAGAACTTGCTGCTCAAATACAGGAGAGTGTTAAAGTTTATAGTGAGTTTGTGAATATT
>Ga0307985_10000097_pt1 | contig 45534 bp, 57 predicted proteins | sample EllFjometageno80_FD_203155 | JGI IMG/M metagenome (GOLD analysis project Ga0307985, IMG submission 203155) | Marine microbial communities from Ellis Fjord, Antarctic Ocean - #80 | ecosystem: Environmental > Aquatic > Marine > Unclassified | place: Southern Ocean | collected 2014-10-09 | reverse complement strand
TATTACGCTGTTTGTATTCATCCAGTGACACTGCGTATCCGCACTTCCTACACTCCATTCCTCTCGGCGTTGGTCGAATCACTGGGTTGACATGGTAGCCGAGACTTTTGTTGAAAAGTCTTTGTTGTGCACTTTGCATTTCTGGAGACTTTAATGGTAGATGGCTGGTTAGGGGTAGCTGCCCTTGCTCACCAGTGGCTGCAAGTAGAACATGGCTCTTTGGGAACCGACTCGCCAATGCTTTCGGAGGGCCCTCCGGCGGCAATACAACGGAGATTTTGGACCCGGTAGGGAAGTGGCCGAGGTGGACCTCACTCGGAGGCAGGTCTTCAGGAGGGTAATCCTCAAGTTGTTCGTCCGTCATTGAATAGATTCCTTGAATACCAAAGTAAATATGCACTCCTTCACGGTTCACCCCGAATACATCAGGAGGATTCGGTATGTGTTCGCATCCGTCACACGATCCACAAATCATGCAACATTCATCGGCGTCGGATGGATTATTCTTGCGTTCTCGCTTTTTTTCTTTAAGCTTAATACGGTCCCATTTCATCGTTACCTCCTTTGGAGTATTAGGCCCTGGGAAAACTAAACCTTCTCCATCCCAACCATATTTTCGGGCTCGTTTCTGGTCGCTTTCGCTAAGTTCGTCCAGCCAGTGAGTTCCAAGTGTCTCACCAACCTTGGAAAACCTATCGTCCGAGTGGGCTACAGTCACATCATTGATAGACCCTGTAAGCCTCTCGTCGTAGACAGTGTAGGAGACTTGTGCTGGCAGGGGAAATTGTTCACCATGTTTCGATATTCTACCTGCCCTAAGTTCTTCCATCACTTGGGCTGTTTGTTCTTTGGCAAACCTGACTGCTTCATCTTGTCGGGTTGGGAAATGTAATGTGTGCCACTCTTTGGCCTCATAGCCAAAGCGGTTAACGAGGGACCTAATCTTCAATTCTATTTGGTATTCGCTCTTTTTGGAGTTGGTGGCGTCGGGGTGACCATACACTTGCGATCGCATGGAGTAGTGTTTAGGGTGATATGGCGGGATTTTGGGAGGATTCCCCTTGTATGAAGGCCTGGTGACCCATGTTTTCTCGCCGTTGAAGCCACTCTTTCGTCGTAACAAGCCTTCATCGCTAAGTTTGGAGAGAAGTGGAGCTAATTGTCGAACGGTTGGTACATTTCTGTATCGCCCCTTCAACCTATCAACAAGGCCGCTGGTTGAAAATTCCTCACCGGGTGGGATTTGCATGATAAAGTTTCTAAATCGTGTTTCACCCGACTGTGACGGGTTTTTCTTGGGCCCATATGCGTCACCAACGCCAACCAATCCCATCATAGAGCCCGAGGCGCCATAGGTGAATGGCTCTACCCGAATATTGCGAATTGAGGTTGCGCCCATTTCTTTTGCCCTTGAAGTTAATTCGGCTTTGACTTTGGTCATGGCGTTCTTGATTTGCTTTTCGACGATTTTAGAACGACCGCCGAATACATCTCTCAAACCTGCCCCTATGTCTCGAATAATATTCACGCCAATGATTACTTCTGCGTGAACTAAGCCCAAAGAGAGAGAACCACCGTCACCTGCGGACAGTTTCATACGGGCTCTTCGCCTTGCCGTGATGCCGCCGGCTATCACTTCGGAATTGGTCTTACGACCGCCCAACCAATCGAGGTAAGATTTAATCGCCTTCTTAGCATCTTGAGGCATCCCTTCGTCTTTGAGTAAGAGTTGTAATTCACTTGTATCCATGTCCACCATATCTTCGCCAAGAAGGTCCTCGAAATGCTGCTGGACAGCCTCATCTGACAGGTTGCCGTAATCATTTCGTGCCTCTGCTGGAGACACCTCTTGTGCGGCGAGTTCTGCCTTAAGTGATTCAATTTGTATCAGTAGTTCGTCCCGCTCTCTTTCAAGAACATTATTCCCTTCATCTCTTTCCTTCAGTTTGTCGCTGAGTTCCTGCAGAAGTTCCGATTCCTTTTTCAAACCGGCTTCCCCCGATGTAATTTCAACCTTCAATGCAGCGATTTCGGAATCTAAGGTGGTTTTTTCCACTTCGATTCTTGCCACATCTGCTTTGGATTCATCAATTACCAATTGAAGGGCAGTGGCTTTCGTTGATACGACATTTCGAGTTCTCTCTCGAGTTTTTCGAGCCTTTTCCTTGGCAGCATCGAGTTCTTCGGTGGCCTTCACTGCTGCCGCTGCTCCGGCATCAGCAGCTTCCTGCAGTTTCTCCGCACTGATGTTAAGTTCATCCTTTAAGTCTTTTATTTCCGAATCCTTTGCCTTCAATCGTCCTGTGAGGCTGCTGATATTTGCTGAATCCTGATTGGTGATGAGTTTCTGCAACGATTTCAGTGGCCGGTATTTTATTTCGCCACTGCCTTCCGTTACGACGACTGGGAGAATCCCGCCCCTGCGACCGATGGAACCCCTTCGTGCGACTGGTAATCCGGTCCTGTAATCGATATCTGCTTCAGGAGGTAGATAACTTGAGGAATCTTTAGAGAGCAATATTGCAAGTTGTGTAACTTCTGTGTTGTCCATTTTGTAATTGAATAACTCTTCCGTTCTGGCGGCAACCAGGTAGAGAAGATTGGAAAGCAATATCCCTTCATCAGAGTAAATAAAACCCCAGTATTCATCAATTACACGCATGGTTGCAACCATCCATCTGCGATCCCATCCAACGGGGCGTTGAGAGAATGTTGGTAATTCAATGGGCAAAATTACAAAGGATGAAGGAGAGTTCATATTTTGATTTCGGCCTATCGAGAATGCGAGGCCTTCGGTTTCCAGGAGTTTGAACATCTCCTTTTGGAAGACTACACCGTCTTCGTCTACGGCTTCACGCAGGTCTCCAAGGATTCCGGCTACAGTGTCACTCTCCTGAATGTTGATGGCCGCTGCTGGTTTGACGAGGGCCCTAATTGCTGCGGCATCGATTGCCGCTGGCTTTTCTATTTGGTAGGCTGTTACGAAGTCGGCCCCTTTCAACTGTGCTTGGTTTATGGAACGCTCTACAGATTTAACAAGCTGCTTTCTGGAATCATATAGCGACAAAAGCCGAGCGACGGACTTCTCTTTATCTCCTCCTTTGAGCACTGCAGGAGTGCTTTCCAAATTCAACACATTATACCAGATTTGCCTAACCTTCTTTGCGAGATTGGAGGGTTGCGATGCAACAGGGATTGATTTCAAGTCGATAATAAGGTGGGCAATAGTGCCTCGCATGATGTCATCTGGGCTTGGCAAGAGAGCAGATAGGAGGCTTTCTGGGTCCTTTGACCCTTCCATGCCGCCCATCATCGCCTGCAAATATGATGCATTCATTTCTCGGACTTCGTGGTAGGCATGGATCATGTGCCGGAATTCCTTTTCTAATGACTCGGTCATCAAAAGAGGGCGTGATTGAATTCTGTGCCGCATCAATTCGTTGGAATCTGAGTCCATCATACCCAAATCGCCCAAGGATGCTTTGACAATACTTTGAAGCTCGCTTGCTCTCGCTTCGCTCAACTGCGCACCCCGTGCGGGAGCGTGCCCTATGATGTATGATTTGAGGTATTTGTCGCTCGAGGATAAGTGCCGGTTGCGGATTTTACTATCCATCCCAACTAAGCCGTCGATGGCACCTTCAAATGCTCTTTTTCTTGCGCTGCTGCCATCAGCCATTCTTTCAAGGTCCGATTGAGTTAAGTCGGGCAGTATTTTCCTGGCAAGTTCACCAAGTTTCCCATCATTTCCCGAAAATTCATCAAGTAGTGAGTCAAATTCGGAAGTGAGTGAACGACTTCGGGCTTTGGCGAAGCTCATTCGTGTCCCTGGCCTAACAACTTCCATTGCTACACGCTGCTCGGTTGCTTGAGTGGACATGTCGTTCCAGATTCTTGATGCTGGTCGTGCCGGCTTTACCGGCACATCGGAACCAAAACCTTGGGCAACCTGAGATTGCCTCATCATGTTATGGATTCTCAGCATACCTGCTTTCTTGTCCTCTCCAGCGATATACGGTATGTTTAGCATCCATTTGCTCATGATTCCACCTCCATATCAACAGGTTTCCCGTCTGCGGTCATGGCACGGTAAATGATTGCCCCGCCTGCTCTTACACCCGAAGGGAATGCGTTGGTAGAATATGCGCCTTTGGTGTCGAGGCCTTGTGCTTTGAAAAGTAAATGGATTCCACGGTCTACCGGAACATCGAATTTACTCCCACCATCTCGGCCCACCTTGTATACATCGTGTCCTCCATGGCTGGTGAATCTTTTGTCGAGTATAACATTCCCAAAGGATTCTTCGATTTTAGACAAGAGCATCGCTACTGCCTCTTTGTGACCGCCTTTCTTCGGAATGACTTTATCCGCTCGCTTTCGTAGAAGTATCTTAGGTAGGCTGATTCTGAAAGGGACAAGTTTTCCATTGTCTTTGCGTTGAGCATAAATCATCCTCATGTTGGCTTGGCCGCCTTTGTAATCGGCATAAGTTCCTTTTTGCCCCATGAGTTCTCTCAATTTGACGGGATATTGTTTTCTGCGCTTTTTGTTGGTGGTTTTGCCGCCTTTCATTTCAGTCTGCGAGAAGGGGTAGACTTTTCCTCGCCATTTGACACCTGTAATCAATTTGTCACCATTAACCCAGCCAAATTCAACCTTCGTGTTGTCGCCTTTTGCATATTCATTCCACAATTCCTTGAGAATACCTGATTGATCTTCTTTCATTACTTTTTTCATCCAATCCGCTTTATCTACAGCCGTTGAGGATTTGATTTGGCTTCGTGGAGTTAATTCAATTCCAATCATGTTACCGGCGGATGGTTTTTTGCTGGAACTCTTCTTTCGAGCTTGTCGGCTGGAGGAATCGGGATTGCTCTTAATTTGATTTGGTATTTTGAACCACATATCGACCGAGCCGCCGCCGCCTGTGTTGTGTCTCAAAGATACCTCACCGTATAGTTTGCTAAGTTCGCTCCCTATCAGCCCCATAATCGAGTCCATCTTCGTTGAGGATATGGCGTGTTTTGATTTGCCGGTAAGTAATTCAACAACTTGCATCAGTTCAGGATACCCCGCATTTTCACCAAGGTTGGCCTGTGCATGTTGAGAATATATTGTGATATGATATGAATCCGAGTTGCCTTGGTTGCGTATTGCAGCCTCCAATTTATGGTCCACATGGGTTTCCGCCCATGCTGGCAGCCCCTCAAGGGCAGACTGGACAGTAGGCCCATACTCCTGCTGGTGCCTCTCAGAGACATCAAACGGAGGATTCCTTGCTGTTATTTCAGGTCTTACCTTTCTTCTGCGGCCTTGTCGAGTTGACAAATCAAGTTCATTCAAGTCTGAAAAGCCTTCATCTTTGTCCCCAAGCATCAAATTATTCGACGGAATGAGAGAATCTAATGTGTCGCCTTCGTAGAAGCTCTCGTAGAATAGGTCTGCCTCAAATGGAAGGTGGTTTTGATTCATACCCAGTTTCTCCGTAGCCCTCAAAACAACAGTCATAACACCCAAAGGCATTAGACTCCCTACAAGCGAACTATTGGCGTTTTGAAGGTCGCTGTGGACGAGGAAACGATACATCGGCTCCTTGCCTTCCCAGTCTTTGACATTACCGCCCCCACTGGGCGTGGGCGTGGCGGCTTTACCGCCACTGGCGCCTTGTTGGAAGTCCTTCCATGCCCGCTTCTTGTTATCCTTATCTTCATTATTACCAAGGTGGCTCTTGACTGCATTGGTGTTCAGGTGACCCTTCTTATTCCAGTTCTCCCCTCCGTCTTCCTGATGATACAAGCCGTCGTTTTCACCATTATTTGGAAAGGCTTTTTCGAGTTTCGCTCTGTCCCACTTCACATAGGCTGCTGACGCCACTCTTCGTGCCGTAGCACCTGCAGGGTCCTTGAAGACTTCATCGTAAATGTGGTCAACTTTGAAGCCCGCCAGGAAGTTGAGTTTACTATCGACTACTTTTTCAGCGTTGGCAATGGCCCAAAAAATCGCCAACCAGTCCGTGCTGACGATTGTTGTAAGCGCCGTGGACTTGTTGCTGGAGTTCCCAGTTGTGTGCTCTGCGGTGAATGTACGGTAGCCATTGGTTCCGGCTTGCTGACCCTTGGGGTTGCGCTCAACTTTGTAGCCGTTATATTTCCATGCTTTTTCCTGAGCAATGTGCCTGGCTGCGAGGGCTGCTTGAGCCGGTGATCCTTTTTTATCAGCGTCGGATGAAAAAGTAGTGTCCACAGAGAGTAGGACTTGACTGGTATTCCCTTTAGTAGCAAGAGATGTTTTTTTATTTGAACCTATTACCGATGAAAGAGTTGCAATAAACATTGTTTCTTCGGCAGCGGTGAAAGAACCCGCTCCAATCCCGTATTGTCTTTGGAGGTCTTCCATGAATGTTTTGGCCTTTCGATAATCACCGAGTTTGAAAGCTCCAACGGCTGCGGCTGCGATTTTGTATGCGCTCAACACAAGCCCGCCAATGTCGCCTCCACGCTTTTGAGCGAGTTCCCTCATCCCCTTGCTGGAACCTTTTTGCAGGGCCAGTTTGAATTGACCAATGGAGCCAGACTCTACTATGCCTTGTAATCCAGTGAGGGCTTTGAATTCTATTGGTGACAGGAGGACAGGCTCTCCGAGCATCATGTCCTTTATGTCTGGGTTATCGACAAATATCTCGGCAATTGAATATTGAGTATACGATTTTAGCGGGAGCATTTCCAGCACTTTAACATGCAATCCAACCAAATCTTGCGTTGTTTTACCTGCTGGCAGTTTATTTAGGAAACTCCCGATGTATTCTGTCCATCTTGTTTTGAGAGCATATTCGTCTTGCTCATCAAGTTCGAGTTCCCATCCCCCTGCGATTAAGAAGTTCAATAAATCTCCTGATCGGAGCGCCTCCGATTGAGAAACGCCCTCTTTGACCGATTGGAGGTAATCTTCATGTGAAGGGTCGTCAACCCTCCAGTCTCGAATGAAAACCATCAATGATAAACGAGCGTTTACCGGAACGGATTCTGCTGAGAGCATACTTTTGATTTCTTTTTTGGATAATGAATTGAGGTATTTTACGATAAGGTCATGCGCACCGGGAGGGTTTGAGTGATAATCTAACATGTCGGCTCGAGTAAACTGGATACCGTCATTGTAACTCCTCACCTTATGCGGGTCGACTTTTCCGGGAAAAAATAGGCTCACTTGGTATTCGCCATCCCATGCCCAAAGATAGACCGTTTCCTGTTCCTTGATTGATTTGGCTTTGGCAGCGGATACGGCCAGCGTCATGCTTTTGTAAGCCTCGCTCGCACCTTTTTTCATTGGATTTGAGATTGGTCCAACCATGTGAATCACTCTTCCTCTGTCGTGTCTGTCTTGCGGCGAGATGGCACTATCTTTTTGATGTTGCCAATTATCGTGACCAATGCTGTCGAAATAGCGACAGTAGAGGCCGTTATGTAAGGAAGGTTAGCGCTCATTAAATATCCCCTGATGCATCAAGATGGAGTGCTCGAACCGAAAAAGGTGGGCACATCTCGATACCAGCCTTCTTTATACCCGTCCATGTTTTGACCGAGCCTTCTACGCTCACCCGGGATGCCAGGAACGCCCTTGTATCCCTCAGCATTCTTACCGCGCATCCGCTTCACCCCGGTAACTGCCACAAGGGCGAGAGCACCCAAGGCTGCCATCTGCACGAGTTTAGAATCCGATACCCCATCCATAACACCGGCGCCAAGTCCTCGAGTTGTCGGGGCATAGATTCCGCTGAGCTTAGATTGTGATGCTGGAGAACCTCGGTATTTATTGCCGAAATGGTGTTTGGAAGTGCTTTCTTTAGGAGATGGAGATTGTAGGCGCTGTTGGTGGTAGGCGGAAAACCTGCTGGACATTGCATCTCGGTAAAGGTTGGTTGGGTCCATGAATGTAGCGTGATTTGCGCTTTGCTTCAGAATCATTGTAGGTTCTGGTGGAGCATTGTTCATGCCGACCCATGCTGGGTTGCTGATTCCACTTGGAACATCGTGCCCAATTATTTGAGGAACTGTTTTCAAGATTTGGTTTTCCATCTTGACTGAACGAATACCGTCACCAGTCATCCCGGTTCGGCCTAATATTTGATTCATGTTTTGAGTTCGAGGATCACTGACAAAACCAGAAACCCCTGCAAGTGCGTATCTGGATTCTTTGTTAGACACGATTTGCCCTGCTTTCCTCAAGGTTCGGTCGATTTGTTCCATCAAGGTTGCGGGATTGTTTGCAAATTGACTCAAAGAGGCGATTTGGCCTTCATAAAGAGAAGGCCCACGGCCAATGAGAGAGATTACTTGCTTGTATTGGCTTGGCGTGAGACCACCATCTTGCATTCCAGCCTCGGACTCGGATAAAAGTAGACTTCGTGTGGTTTCTCGTTGTGCAAGGTCATCTCTTGCAGAACCTATTGCGCCGTTTGTCGAGATTTGGATTAGTGTTTGTTCTGTTTGTGCAAGAGAGCTTGCCGCTGCCGTGGAATGGAAATTCTTTTCGCCAATTGTACCATACTCGGGAATGGTAGCCAAATATCTGTCACGGTTTCGTTCGAGGTCCATTAGTTGATATTGGTCCATCTGGCTGATTGCTTGCGCATATTGCTCCAACAAAGTGTTCCAACCCGATACATAAGCAGTTTTCACTTCATTTAGCGACACTTTACCAGTTTGTGCTGCACCCAGCAAGTAGAGTGATTGACGACTGTTGTTCTGTAGTGCGGTATCAGCGATTATGTCTTCGATTTCGGATTTGATTTCAACCCATTTCGTGTGACTGAGGAGTGGGTCGTCTTTCTGGACATCCTCCGCCCATGTCTTTACCAAAACATCAGTTATTGCCAAGCGGTCTGTGCCGATATAGCGTTCCACGCCATATTTTTTTGCGATGTCGACAACTTCGGATTTCTTCGAAGCGATTAGCCCGTTCCCGTCCATAGCCACCCCAAAGGGTTTAATGGTTTAATTGAAACCCGTTCCACCGTTCCATTGGAACGCTTTATTCAGACAAATGCTTTGCCGATATTGGTTAGACCATCCTTTGTAGCAACTGCAATTTCTTTTACTCCGAAAACGGTTTTTGTGACTAATGAGCGACCTGTATTGACAATGGCTGGACCCCACGCCCAAGATGTGAAAAACAACAAAGCGGCTGCACTCCCGCCAACCAGTATCGGCCCTGCTCCAAGTAGCGAATCCCCCCATATTGGGAATCCCGGTAAGGCGCCGACTTGGTCGAGTTCTTTTCCAAGCGCATACTCTACAAATGGCTTACCTGGGAATGATATTTCTTCTTCCCCTAAATCATGGACTGTATACCTTGTTCCTTCTTCCGTTGTAAATGGCCAAAGAATAGTGGGCGTGTATTTGGAAAAGGGCGCAAGTATTGGAGTGGTGTTTAACAATTCACCCTTCCCCTCACTTTGCTCGTATGGAGAAGTCAATGTTTGCCTTGATCCAAAGATTGGTTCGGCATTCGCTATGGACTCGAAAGCGTCTTCTTCGAGCATTGCAAATATGTTTCTTTTTTCTGGGACACCTTCTGCTGTCGGAAGGATTGTTACTTGCTGGGCGATGTTGCCCGGCCTTACCATTCTCGTAGACCTTTCCATCCGGTGAAGGCCGAGTTGTTCCTGCATTGTTTCTTTGAACCATTCCGAAACTTCACTGGGGCTTCCCCACCCTGGGAGGTCATCGGGAATGAAGTCGGTCCATGCTCCAACCTTGTCTCCAAGCCAATAAGCTTTATCGGAGTCACCAGCCGGAAGCAATTTAGCCGATGCTGTCTCTATTGTGTCCGTGGTTTGACTCAAGGCATCGGTTATCGAACGAGTGAAATTTTTCATTCCAACCCCTCAATCTTTGCCCATCAATTGCTTTGTTTTTAGTCTGTTTATTTTTCTTTTGCCGCTGAACGGATTGAAAATTTCGCTGGTTTTTTGGACTACCTTTTCAGCGATTTCCAATGTACCAACAATTCCCTGTTCGGCAACCTCGAGTGTCCTTTCAGTCACCTTTGGTGCGAACATGAGGAATAGGAAAGCTGCGCCGGCCGTCAAACCAAGCCCGACTACGCCTTGCCCTGCTGTAACTCCCGTTCTTGCCCAAAAACCACCGTAATTTGTTGGGTCGTCTCTGTTTCCGTGCTCATCTGTGAAGATGTTGAAGATGTTTGGGACATAATCGGCCATACTCGTAGGAACATAGATGTCTGGGCTAAACGACTCCAAACCGTAATTGATTATACCTGGAATGTCTTTCCAGTCATCAATTTCACTTCTCATCATTTGCATGTATTCCATTATTTGCTTTTCATTTCGCCCAGATTGAGTGGTATCCCACCAATCTTGTAAAACATGAGAATCCGTATTCAGTGGAGAGGAGCGGTCAAGTTTCCCGGCTTCGCCGCTTTGCGCACTTGTTGGGGCACCATCTCCTCTTGGGTCGAGAGCGTAGGCCCACCAACCCCGAGGATCGGGTATGCCCGCTTCTAAGGCAGCCATCGGCCCTCCAGCATCTTTGATTGCGGCTTTTCTTTGGTCTCTTTCGCGCCTCCAATCCATGAGGGCAATCGAGTAGTCGCTTGGAAGTGTCACTCCTCCGAGTGGTGGTCTTGTCATTATACTGCCTCCTTTTTACTTTTTCTTGTAATCCCCGTCTCATCGAGATACCATGTTTTGGCTAAAGAAGAGGAGTTCATGTAGCCAAATGCGGCGAGGGCGGCCATGGCGGAGATTGTCATGTATTTCCCAACATTTGATTCCACAGGAGATAGATTTGTTCCGGCCGTGACATCTGCAGTTGCGGCGACTGCCCCGAGGCCGAAGACAATGGGCAGCGTACAGCTTGTGGCGAATTGTATTCGAGTGGACAGTTTCTTACGACCGGAATACATCATTCCATGAGCCTTCTCACTGAATGTTTCTCGAACTCCGACTCTGTATTTCATAACTATCCCTCCACGAATCCCATTTCATCGTCTGCGTCCCCGTAATCTGGTGCGGGTGCATTCATCGTGTCGCCCAATACCCCGTCTTCTGTTTCCATCTTACTGATTCCGCCCATTAGGGGTGTTCCTGCGCCGGAATCATATGCAGACAAAGCCGATTGACCTTGTCCCACAATTAGATTACCGCCGCTAATGGCCGTCTCACCCGCCTCTATCAAGCCTGGATTTGTTGTTACTTTATCTCCGCCGAACAGCCAGCCATCCATAGTTGTGGACCAGAATTGATTCCACTTCTTTGAACTTCTAACTGGCAGCCCACCTTTCTTGATTGCCTCAATGATTTTCTTGAAGCCGGCATCATCTGTCTCGGAGGCTTGGTGGCTTCCAACGGATTCAAGTGGGACCCAGCGACCAGAGAGTATCGCACCTTCTGGGGATGCCTTGACATTGAAGTGATACACACGGTCCATACTGGCTTGAGATGGATTCCACTGAGTGAATTGTGATCTCGCCTTCATTACCAAAGATGAATTTACATTTGTCGTTGATGGAACCACCATCTTTCTGCGCATGACCCCCGATATTGGATAGAACACCATGCAACGAATTACGCCTATGTCCCAAAATGGAGTTTCCAAACGGCCCATATCGTATTCGTGAGTCCCGCCACCGAAGACTTCGGAACGGTTGGTCAAAGAAGGGCCAACAGCTGTATCGAAATATAGGTTTTCGATATAGTAGCCCATGTATTCAATTCGTTGCCCGACACCGGGAGCCTTTAATCGAGGGGATATACCGTCTCCAGCATCACGCTCCGCCTCATAACGCTGCTCATATTGTGATAGGAGCGACAAGTCTATGCTTGAATCGGGAGAGAGGTATAATGAGACTTCATCGAAGATGCGCTCGTCTGTTTCCGTGCTCGAACCTGAAGGCCAACCACTGTCAATTGTTGGGAATTCAATACCCATCACATCGTAAATGGAACCGGACTCGGGTTCTTTGCCGGCTGGCAGAGGTGGAATGCTTTGTTTTAGATGATATCTCCTGAACCTCGATGAACCTGTGTCCGCAATACTACCTGTTCGAACCATTTTCACACCTGTAACACCAATAGGTGTGGTATCTTTTGACGATGTTTTTCGATAGTAGAATGCACCTGGACACTCCACGATCCCAAGGTCAAGGATTTTTGGTGCGAAGCGAGTTGAGCGGTCTATGGATTCATCGCCGTATTTTTGACGGACTGCCGATTGTAGGTCCGTAGATAGTTGACTGAATAAAGTTGCAAGTTCCCAACGCTTATCTGCTGCAGAAGTTACTATTTCAAGCCCCGATGTGCCATCCGCATTTATTTCCACCATCATTCCGAGATAATATTTTCCAGGAGTTAATCCGGCACTCATTTTCCCGGAGAAGTTGGGCTTCATTACCCGAGGTTTCTTAGAGACAATCCAAGCGTTGCTTTCATCAGGAAGCAGGACGAAGCGGATTCCCTTAACTGGCGAGGCTTTCGTGGTATTGTCACGATATGCCGCTCTGCCTTCTGGACTTGTGAATTCATCATACTGAAGCATGCCATCATTGTAGCCATCTCTGCTATCTGGCAACATTTGGTCTGCTTTCTCCCACAGACCTGTTGCCTCTGGTCGGAGAACTGTGAATTCCACCTGCACTTTTTGGTGGGCTGGGATTTCGCCTTCATCCGATGCAATTGACCAGCGAGAAACAACTCGACCGGAACCGGGTGGACTCTCAATGAGGTGACTTGGTAGCGGCTCTACGAATACAGGGACGGTGATTGTCATTCTTTCGGGCGTATCGTCTGCTTGCAGGCGATAGTTGTGGGAATAGAGGAGCATCTTAGGGTTGGCGGGAATGGGATTGCCAGCTCTCGTCTCGCTGGCATCTCCTGGAGTGTCGTAAACTTGCAGGCGTTTATTTCCCCAATCTGCGGGGTCATTGATGTTTCTGGATGTTGTAATGGAGATTTTAACTGTCCCTCTCGGCATTCCCTCGGAACCGGTTGTCCGATACTTGTAGAGCAAGTGATAGAATCCACTTGGATTCAATGAGCGCCCGGTCCAATTTTCAATCAATGCCCCAGAGACTGAGTCTCCGTGGAGCATATCAGACATTCCAAGTTCCATCAGAGATGTCCCTGACGAAAAGGAACCGGGGTTTGCACCACCTTGCGTTTTTTGGTAGGCTTCGGAGAAGTTCAAGATACCTCTTGCGTTGATTTCGTAGGGCAACCCACTTATTTCCTTGCCATTTTGGTCAACAAAGCGAATGCGAATGGCGATGAATGGGTTTGGCGACACCGTTGACATTTGGTTTAGGGCTTCGGGCATCGAGATGTCGGTGAACATGCCTTTGCTTATCCCCTCACGATAGATGTCTCGTTTGCTACGGTTTGTTTGCAATAGCGCAGCGACAAGTTCCCCCACCATGTATTTGGCTAACACCGAGGAACGAAGGTCTTGAAGGCCCTTCAAGCGGACTTGGAGGGGAAATGATTCGTAATGTAATCGTGCCATCCTTAGCCCATCTTTATTTGAACCAACAAATGCCGAGAGGAGGCTGTCTTTGAATTGAAGATTGAAAGTGACTTTTGGCCTCCCCGTATCTGACACGCCGCTTCTTTGCAATTCTACTACTATGTCTTTTGGCAATTCAGCCATACTGAGTAGTTTTTGGTCTAATTCCTCAAATGTTGATGCTCTGCTTGGATCTGTCCCGTCCGAATTTGAGGGTAGTGTCCCATATGTTGAAACAATAGCATTGAATTCTGCGAAGGCTTCTGTAGAGCTTTTGCAAACTTTCGAGTTGCCCGATTTTGCAGGTTTGGAAGTTGTCGGAAATACCACATCATAGCTTACTTCCCCGTAATCGAGGACAACGATGTAATTGGCTCCCGAAGGCGTGGCAAATGCTAAAAGTGAAACACGCCCTTCTGTTTTCAATAGGTTCCCATCCGCCAGCAAGTCTTCACCAGCAGCCCATCCGAGCATTCCGCCGGTGTATTGTTGGTATCCCATGGTTGGCATGTTAAATCCTCATTCAGTTCGATGGTTGCTTCGTGGGTCTTGGACGAATCTCGCCCCGCCGTGGCTTCGAGTAGATGTAGTATTCGAGGTTGAACCGCCGAGAGCGCCGAAGAAACCTCCCCTCGGGAATCCACCTCCACGCCCAGGGACGACGAAGCCGCCGCCGCCGCCGCCGCCGTTGCGGATTTTCTTTAGCCCTGCTTCTGCATTTCGTTGCGCCTTTTGCTGTGCTGCCTTGGCTGCTGCGTTGGCGTTTCGTTGTGCCTGTTGCTGTGCTGCCTTGGCTGCTGCGTTGGCGTTTCGTTGCGCCTGTTGCTGTGCTGCTGCGTTGGCGTTTCGTTGCGCCTGTTGCTGTGCTGCTGCGTTAGCGTTTCGTTGTGCCTGTTGCTGTGCTGCTGCGTTAGCGTTTCGTTGTGCCTGTTGCTGTGCCTTGGCTGCTGCGTTGGCGTTTCGTTGTGCCTGTTGCTGTGCCTGTTGCTGTGCCTTGGCTGCTGCGTTGGCGTTTCGTTGTGCCTGTTGCTGTGCTGCCTTGGCTGCTGCGTTGGCGTTTTGTTGTGCCTGTTTCTGTGCCTTCGCTGCTGCGTTTGCGTTTTGTTGTGCCTGTTGCTGTGCCTTATTGCCGTTGTTTATGGGCATTGTTGGCGTTACAAATTGAGGGGGATTGTCATCCATCCCGTTTGCGGATTGGTTTTGAACAATAGCTGATTGATTGATTGCGTTGTTTTGGACAATAGGTGATTGATTGATTGCGTTGTTTTGGACAATAGGTGATTGATTGATTGCGTTGTTTTGGTTGTTGAAAACACCAGATTCTAAGGCGGTGATTCGTGAAACAACACTTTGCTTCAGATAGAGTAGGTAGGCACGGTCATTATCACTCCATAGAGGAGATGCGAGCGCATATCCGATTGAGTTTATGATGCTCTTCAAGGTAGGGATTGATTTGCGATTTGATGCAAAGACTGTCCATTCGCCAGACGAGAATACTGAACTTGGGTCCGAGTTATTTGTTGCGGCTGAGTATGCCCCATCACCGGTAACGGAAATTGGCGTTCCTGCCGTCCAATCAAGGTAGATGTTGCTGTCAACTGTGAATAGGTCTTTTACAACTGTCACGATTGACGGACCGCCACGATTGAGTGCAGCAGAGGTTTGTTGCATTGTCGATGTTTTCGCATGCAGGTTGTTCCTTGGATTGTAAGATGCCGTTACCGGCCCATTGGTTGAAGAATGAGGCTTTCTCGTAGCGTTGGCGGCTGAATTATTCACACCTTGCTGGCGTTGATTAAGTGTTTTCTCCATTTGAGAAATACTTTGAGACAATTGATTTCGTTCAACGGGATTGTTGCTTAAGTCGAACTTTTGTTCGAGTTGGTTTTTGGCCTGCATCAAAGCGGACATGCTGATCCCAGTAGGAGTTCCGTTTCCGTGAATGTTGAAGTTGTTGTTCCATGCGGCTGCATATTGGCTTGCACTTGATGGCTTGACCACGGATGCATTCGTGTCATGGTTCAAAGCAGCTATGTTCTCGGCAACATTATTCAAATCACTGGACACCCGAGTTATTGCCCCTGCGAGACCTAATTCCCCACGGACAACCATTGCTATGATTTCTGCGGCCTTCTCTTTCGAGTAACCTTGAGAAGTCATTGCTTGACCCGAGGAAATGGCTACTTGGCGTATAGATGCCTTTGCTTCTTGCTTTGAGACACCTACGGCATACATTCGTTGAATGGTGTAATTGATTGTCGATTCAAGCCTTAGCAAAGCTTTGGCGACAGGGGGTGAGCCTTGAATGGATTCCCAAAGACCGGCTGCAGATAGCGTAGATTGAGCCGAACCTAACGATTCTGACTTCATCACGGCTTGTTGGAAGTAACTGGCGTTGTTTTCAGTAGCAGTCCGATTGGCCGCAGATGCCGTCTGCAAGGCGTCTTGAAAGTCTTGTGAGTTCCAATAACCATTGTTTGAAATGTCGATTAGAGATGCGCGGATTTTGTTAGAAGACACTTGTTGTCTAACTGGCCCATTTGATACGACATTGTGGTTCCAATAACCAACTGGCGCAGGTCCACGGTGAACTTCGCTTCTTTTGAACCATGATTCTTGATTGAGGTTAATCGGCGTTCTTTCGGCCATTGGCCGTTTCAAATTGGCCAATAATTTACCTCTTTGGCTGCGGTAAACCATTGGGTTCACCCGACCTTGCTGATATGATTGGTCAAGCTTGCTAATGGCCTTCTGAGTTTGGTTGCGTTCTTTCTTAGTTAATGTCAATCCTTGTCTCATTGGTTTCCACTCCTGTATTTGAAATTCAATTGTGATTCTGCAAGATGGCGAACGAGTTCTCGAACTTCTACCAAATCTTTGTCGTCTTCGATGAATATTGGACCGAACCCTGGAATTTGGTCGTAAATTTTCATTTGCTTGTCGACCGAGAGGCGCTGACCTTGCGATAAGATTTCTTCAATTATGTTCCTATATCCGCCGAGCCTGTCTTTCTTCTTCATTTCAGATAGAGCGATGATTCTTGCTTGACCAGGGACATAATCCATGGACAATCCAAGTCTACCGATTTGTTCCAACAGGTCATATTCTTCATTTGTGAAGCGGTCTCCAATATCTGTGAGAACTGAATTGAATTCTGTGTAGTCTTGCATTGTACCTGCATCATAAAGGTCGTCTCGGAACCGAGTCAAAGGTTGGTTGCTGAGACCGGCGCCACTTTCTGCTTTATCAATGAACAATAAAGCAATAATTTCGTCTTTTGCGCCCTTCATGTGATCCATCCAAATTTTAACCAGTCTGGTCGAATCAACTTCCGTCAAACCATTAAGCGATTGCTGTGCGTTTGCAATTGCGGTGTCGGTTTTCTTAATGTGTGATGATGTGAGTTTGATTTCCTGCCAAATAGATTGTCCTGCAGCGACCCCTTCTCTTCGTTGATTTGACAGTCTTTGCAATAGGATTTGCGATTCATTCACTTGTTTGCCGATAGCATTCAATTCTTTGGTTTTGATATTGAGTAGTTGATTCATGTCGCTCAAGAGGTCTGGTCCAAAGGTTGCGGCTTTTCTGCTCATTGAAACACCTAAATTGTCGGTTCGAATCCGAACATGGCGTAGTTGATTTGAAGCTGTCGCTGCATCTCTTTTGGCCTTCTCCCGATTACCGATATTGTTCGACTTTGCTGCTCGATTGTTGGCGTTGTTTACTGCTTTTACTAACCGGTCGTGTTCATTCATCAAAGCATTGTATTCTTGCTTAACGGTCTGGAATGTTTGTAATTCCGATTGCATGCTCGAAATCCGAAGCGTGATATCATGAATTTGGCTTGAAGCGACGCCGTGGGCTTGCTTGATTCCATTTAGATATTCTAATCTTTCTTTGATTACTTTCTCTGTTGGAGTTGATGCTTCAAGTTCTGCGAGTTGGAGATTTAAGTTGTGCAGTTTAAGTCGGTAGCCCGTTGCCTCGTTTACGACAGATTGTGCGCTGTTCTGCGCCATTAGGCCAGTGGATGCCTGTTGGACCAATGCTGCCACTGGTACTTCGAAGATTTTAGCGGCTACTGCGTCTTTGCCCCCGTATGGAGTTTCTGGAACATATCCAAGAGCGCTACCCGCTCGACCTTTTACCTTGAGAGTGGGGTTCATAGTCATTATTTCACCGAGTTCCCACATTCTGTTTGTCAAGATAGATGCGAATTCCCCGTTGGCCAATCCTACGGCTTGCTCGAATGCGGAACCGACTATTGAATCGGGAGTGTTGGACAGCGATGAAGCGTGCTGTTTTAGCAATTGTATCATGTTTGGATAAACAGCAGACCAATACCCTGGGTATGGGAAAGGACTCCTCATATTCATTGGACCAGGATACCCGATAATCGAGCCTGTAGCGTCATCTACTATTTTTCCCATTCAATTCACCTCAATTTATCAAAAATTGCATTCAGCACATAGAAATTACCACCTGCGAAGGCGGATGAGCGGAGATAGCCTCCCACTGACTTGTTTTTTGGAAGAGTCAATGCGAATACGGCTGCTGTTGATGCTAATAATGCCGCTTTTCCAAGAGTGGTTGATTCCCGCCATCCCTCTTTCGCACCTGCCATCTGCATTGAGTTCTCAAGCGGACCTGCTGGCGGCGAGTTTGCACTTACAGCAAGCGGAGATCCAATGAATGAATCGGAAATTTGATTTGTATTACCAACTGGTTTTGCATTAGCGTTGGATGTGGCAAAATTGTTGGCGACCAAGTGACCAGTCCCTACTGGGTTATTGCTTTGGTTCCACATTGAGTTTCCAATAAAAGCCATCAGTTATCCCTCCAGGTCACAAGAACTTTGCCCGCACAAATGGCGAGATACCATGGAATAAATTGAAATGGGACATTCATTCTGAATCATCCTCCATTTCTGCGAGTTCATCGGAAAGGTTTCTCCGGCGATAGTAATAGGCAGAACCACCAATTACGCCAAGTAATGCCAGCCCGAAGCCGATAGTGGTAGGTTTCGGCATCGACATTCCAATCCCCCTCCGTTTTGCGGGAAGACCTTGCGCTGTTGCTTGTTTGTGGGCTGTGGGGAAGTTGCTCCCCGTATTCATATGCGATTTCATTGCTGCGAGGTGGTTTTGACTTGTGCCTGCAGGGTGCCCGTTTCTGATTTGGTTTGTCGACAGGCTGCCCAAACCTCCCGAGGAACCGTTGCTTAGTGATTGATTGCTTGGATTGAGGAGGTTTGCCGGGGCTGGGCGGGGCATTGGGTTTTTTCGTGCGACATGGTCAAGGCCACTTAATCCGCCTCCGTTTGAAGATGCGGGTTTTTGATTATCGTTGTGTTTCATTGGTATCATAGTAAATCACCTAAATGCGTCGGGAATCAGTTTCATCGTTTTCTTGTCGATATCGTATGGTTCAATAACCAATGGGATGTATTGAGTGATTTTTACAGAAGTTCCTGCCTTTAGAGGGTGAATGAGTTCGACTGGGAACCAATCGTTACCATAGAGTTCATTTGGCCCGAGCGTTTTTGTTGCCAACATTACATGGTTGTAGGTTCCTGGACTCCCTTCTGCAGCATCTACGATCATCAACATTACTGGATAACCCGCTGCGGCGAGTGCACAGGCACATGCTGCGGCGATGTCGTCGCAATCGGCACCTGACTCCCCAACTTGGATATCTCTTAGGACTTTGGGTGGACTTTGGAATAATTCAACGCCATAAGGGTCTTTTTGGTAACGATACGAACCTAAATCGCCAATCATCAGGGGTTTTCCAATTCCTTCTTCATCCTGCTGGGTTGTGTGAGTTCCTTGGAAATAATTTACGATTGCAAATATCTCTCCCAGTTCATCGTGGTTTCGAAGGCGGGTATTATTGAAAAGCCGACGGGTGAATTGCACCATTTCTGGGTGCGCAGTGTATCTTTGAGTCATTTCTTGAAGGATTTTGACAGTCATTAGGAAACTGTGGTCTTGCGTGAAGCTTGAGTCGAAGGTGTAGCGGAGTTGCTGGTCGGCTCCGTGAGATGGCGTTGTATCAAATTCACTCTTGATTCCCCATCTTGCTTTCCGCAGAGAACCGGAGAAGGCATGAGCACTATCGCCGGACATAAACAGCCGATGGGTGTTTCAACCTTAACTGAAACCCGTTCCACCGTTCCATTTCAAGGCCTTTCGTCGAAATCATCGGGGTAAAATTCGAATAACCCCATTTGATGACCCGGCCCATCCGGCTCAACCCCGTCCAAACGCTCTTGAAACCTTACCATGATGCGTTCAACTCTATCGTTTTGCATTGTGAAGAATCTTTCAAGGTGGTTTTCAAAGCGTTCCTCGAAGGTATTCATCATTCTATCAACCAATGTATGCATGTGAGTCTCAAATTTCCCTTGAATCGAGTCGCTGCTCTTGACAGCATGCTCTTCGATGGTCTGAACTGTTTCATCGGCAACCCGAGTCATTTCACCCATAGCGTGTTTTGCCTCGTTCATCAGGTGGTTGATGGCATTCACTGGATTTGCTTGGAAGGCTGCCTGCGAAGGAGCCTCGCAATCAAGATGCACAAAGCCATCTTTCAACAAGTCGTGAGAGCCGTCTGCTGTGATTCCCGGCGCAAGTTCAATCATTCCCTTACCCGATGCCGTCCTTGCATCCTTCACTTGTTGAGCGAGCATTGGATCATATCGCAATGCACCAGCCTCAAACACTTGGTTCCTCTTTGAATTAGGCATCCCAAGCCGGAATCCGTATAATTTTTGTAGAGAGGTGCTAACTGTCCATATCGCATTGTCAATTCTTTGACGAATATTGCTGTCGTCAAGAGCTTCTTCTGGAGTGACCCAGAATCGGTCCGGCAGAGTGATTCTTACTGGATTGGGCATACAGAATTCGCCCCATTCAATACCTTCCTCCGTCGCCACCCCTCTCCGGCGGAAATAGACATTCCAAGAACCCACTTCCGATTCAATCGGAGGAGCCTTCCAAAGAGCCCAACCTCGGTTCAATTTACTCGGAGAGGTCACTTTTTGCCATGCGTCGTTGCCGAGAAAGGCCTTGGGCTGGAAACCCTGCACTGCTGGCAGATTGATGTCGATTCGATGAATGTCAATCATGGCAACTGTCCCACCTGGCAGGGAGGCGGTCTTAGCCTTCTCCGCACGCACCCCCTCCTGACCATAAAACCCGGAAATAATCAAGTCTGCTTCCCCGCCCCGAGGTCCTCGGATGTAAGCCTTTGAATAGCCAGATACAGAACGCTTGCTGGTCGCTTCAATGCGCTTGGAATGATCTGCGAGTCTACGGCTGTGAACGATATACTGCTCTTTGGCGAGACGATTGATATGGCGAGATACTGTGGAGCGGTTTAAGTCGAGTGTTTCAGCGATTCTGCTACCTATCATATTCCGGTGAATCAGGAGTTCGTAGACGGCCCACATCTTTTGGCTGCCTTTGGCGGAAGCCCACCACTTTGTTGCGTCACCTGTTGCGTCATCTTCCTTAACCATGCAACATCTCTCCGGATTTCTACGGGTGCGTTACCCCCATTATGAACGCTTCGTAGGTTATTTGAACCATTAGTGCCCTTGTTGCATAATTTAGCCACTCGCCTAAACCATCAGTGGTTGCATTGAACCATTGATGCAACATTGATTAAATCGGAAATCCATAACTACACACACCATAAAACAAAGGTGCTGCGAACCATCCTTTGCACCACAAAGATGCGCCACTACAATTCACCCCAAATTGTAATCGAAGCTTGTTGCACCAGACCATCAATGGTTCAAACACCATTGACGAGCAGACGGATTCTTCAAAGGGATGAGAGCCCTCCCGATGTTCATGCTCAAGGCTAAAACTCTGCGACTCGCCAATGGTGAAACCTTCAACGACATCACAATTGTATTCACTGATGAGGGTGTTTCAATAATATCCGATGACAAAGTCCATCAAATCTACCATCAAAGCATAATGGACATTGTTTTCGAAGATCCATCAGCAGTTCATTTCATGCGAGGCCGGAGTTTAGCGCACTGGATGAGAGATGTAGAAGAGATTCGAGAGATTCTTGAAGAGTTCGATTATGAATTCAATGAGATGGAGGAGTTCCTCAAAGAACAATTCCCCAAAGAAGAATCCAAAGTTGCTGAAACTAAGAACCCTTACTCGGAGTGATTAAAATGGAACACATCAATGCCACTGAATTGGCGGAATTACGACAACTCGGCACAATCACCATACGGAATATTGCGTTGTTCATGGACAATCCTTTCGCATATGCAGACAAACTTGAAGAAGCGAGAGATCAAATCGATTTCTTGATTGAATTGAGAAATACACTCGGATTAGAAGGAGATGGGATACAACTCTCATCTTCTGAAGTGAGCAACTATTCTAATCCAAATACCGACTTGGGCCAGTTGCTAATAAATGCAGGCCTTGTCAAATTACATAAAGTTCTCAATGACCTCGGGGGTTTTGCAGATGAGTGAAGAATTGAAAGAAGAATTAAGCGTGGCGTTTAACGCTACATGGACTGAGCAGTTGATTGAACAGAGCGGGACGGACCGTTCAATGCTCGGCAAACCAATATTCTACACGGCGAGCGGAGAACTTGATGCCGCAGGTCTTGCGAAGCAACTTGAAGTTTCGGAAAAGATGGTTTCCGAATCATTTCAGAATTGGACATCCGCTGGAAACAAGCCTCCAGGTGTTTCGGCGCCTCGGACTCCCGCTGCAGCCACTGGATATACACCGCCTGTTTTTGCTAAATTCGAGCCGGAGCCGGTTGCCGCTCAGCAAAACACAATTTCATCTGCTACAACTTCCCTGAATGAGATGACCGCATATAACACTGCGAAGTTCAATCAGCAGCAAGCAGCGGATGCGATGGCCCCGCAGCCGCCACAGTTGGCGCAAGGCGGAGATCAATCTACACAACTACTCGGCATGCTTATCCCACACATAATGGGAAGCAACAGCAACAAGGGCGACGATAGTTTAGTAATGCTCAAATTGCTTGAATCGCAAAATATGCAAGCCGAGCGTTCTCGACAAGACCAAGCGATGATGATGAATGCCATGAATACAAACAGCACACAAATGATGGCGCTGCTGATTGATTCAATGAAAAACGGTGGCGGGAGGTCATCGACTGATGATGTTCTCGTGCAATTTGCTCTCGAAGAAATGAGAGGCGGCAAAAATAATAGTCCAGAGGAGTCTGTTTTTGATAACTTGGTCAAGTCTGGCCAATTAGCAGACATAACTGGAAGTATTGCCTCGTCTTTGAAATCCGTCATGGCGGCAAGAAGCCCCCCTGTCGGCGCAGTGCCGAATTACGCAATCCAAGAGCAACCTCGGCAGGTGAACAATCCACCTCAAATGCAACAACCTGAGTATCCAATGCAACAGCAATACCCAGTTCAGCAAGAATTTGAACAGCCAGAGCCAATTGAAGCTTCCTTCGAGGACAAATGTAGGGTCGTCATGGGTCAAATCCATGAATCTTTACCCAAAGAGTGGAAGGCGAATAGCGATTTCATCGAAGTGTTGAGGCGTTCTACTGAAAGGGCAGTGACAAGAGCCGAGGATTTCCATCCAATTTCAGTTGAACACCAACTGCAACGAGCGATGAAAGAATTACTTGTCGTGATAAACCTCCGACTTATTGGAACCAGCATAAAGCAAATCAGAGATGGAACTGTCTCGACGCCGATGGCTGCCGCAGTTTTGAGAGAGCACCCTCTATTCTCGATATTCCAGTCTGAGACATACGAATCCTTAATTGAAATGATGACTGCATACATCGATTGTGATGTTCCAGGTCAGAAAAACATCGGATACGACATTGAATTCCTATCTGGTGCCGATAACCGACAGGTAATTGAGGAAGTGCTACACACGGCCAAACAAGGGTGAACATTATGAGTGATGACAGTATATACAGCTATGAATTGAAAAGAACGATTATGCCTGGTTTCTTGGTAAAGGGCGTTAGAATTAGAGAATCTTGGGTGGCTCGATGCAAGAGATACCTCGGTTCCACTGGATGCGACCTAAATCGTTTAGTCATATTCATCAAGAACGGACTATGGGATCGCAGAACAGAGGAGTTCAGTGAAAAGGCTCTTGATGCAAAACTCACCGTTGCACAGCAATGGCTTATTTTGCACTTGGTATTGAAGGATGGCATACCGGAATGGGTTCAAGATGAGAAGTTGGACGAGGATGCTCCTGAAATGATAGTTGCTGAACCCGTCGTTGACTCAACTCTGAAGGCTGCTGCAAAATCTGCGGTAAGCATTAGTATGAAGCCGGTCACGGGATTCTCCAATATGATGAAGGGTCAAACGCCGAAAGAAGAACCGGAAGAGTGAGTCAATTGGAGCTTCTGCCGCTGGAACCATTGGCATTTGCCGAGGGTTGGAATCCCGACCATGTGGCTGAGGGGGCTGATGAGCCTTCAAGTCTTGAGATTCTCCAAGAGCAAAGGGGCAGAGATGTTTCAGTTCGGACACGATTGCTTATATTCAGTATCCTTTTGACAATTACTGCACCTTTTGTGAGTTATTTGTATCCGACTGCGTGGACATATATTTTAGCCACTGGAGTAGCATTTACGATTGGAACTAATCTTTTGATTTCAGTTGTATCGACCCGAGTAGAGGATAAAGCGGGCAAGTTGGAAACTCGAATGGTGGAATTGCTTGATTCCCTCAACCTGGCTGCGATGCGTCTTGAAGTATTTCACGAACAAATTGAATCTGTCAATATTCCTGCGGTTCAAGCAATGTTGGAAAATATACGAAATGAGGTGGCGCCAGGCTTACAATCCCTTGACGATCTCGATGTTGGCCAAATCGCATATGAGATTCGCAGGGCCTCCCACTTCGTTGACACCTTGGACATGGAAAAGGTTGGAGTCTATATCTCACACATCAAGAAAGAAGAAGTTCCCGCCAATGACGACGACGACGACGATACTGATTACTGGGGAGACGAGGAAGAGTTCCATTTCGATGAACCACTTGTGAAATTGGTCCCGAGTCAAAAAAGCGAATTGCCTGACTTGTCACAAATCCTAAAATCACAGGTAACTGAACGCCAAAGAAGAGAAGGCGAGATTTTGTCACGATTGATAGGTTGAAAAGGTTGAAAGACATGAGAGATTCATGGAGGAACCAAGACTTGTTCCTGTGGAAACCTCCAATATCAAACTTAGAGGCATTCTCCCCGAGGTCCGAGACCGACTTGTTCTGATAAAACGGCAGCAAAGATGGTCTTCTTGGGCTGATATGCTCTTATGGGTTCATGAGAACCGCTCAACCTTAAAACCAATAGAGGCGCCTTTGCATGACCCAAATATCGGGTTTATCGTTTGCAGGGACATACCTTTACACATCAAAGATGATCTTGTCAGAACCAGAAGGAGATTAGGGTGGAGGCGTTGGGGTGACATAGCTTACATCGTATTGAATTATTTCGAGGAGGAAGAAGAATAAATGTATAAAATATTGATACCAGGCACACCGATGTCTCAGCCACGACCACGATTTTCTCGAGCAGGTGGGATTGTTAGGACATACGAATTGAAAAGTTCATCCGATAGCAAATCACACATCCAACATACGGCTTTGAATCAAATTGGTGCCAATGAGCAACCACTCATACAAATTAGAGGGCCTATCGCCGTAAGAATTGTTGCCAAATACCCTTGCCCAAAGTCCCAGCACCGAAAAACAAAACCAGTTGTTGCACGATGGAAGGACAATGGCCCCGATGCAGACAATATCGCAAAACATTACTTGGATGCTTTACTTGCGTCAGGAATATTAGCAAACGATGACCGCCAAGTTGCTTCACTTCAAGTTTTGAAGATGCAGGTCGCTCAAGGCGATTCACCTTCTACATTGATTGAAATCATTCCTTTAGATGCCGATTGGCTCGAGGATGAGGAACTTAGCGAGATAATGCTGCAGCATGAGAAGGAGGCGTCCAAATGAAAGAAGCCGATGCTCAAAAAGTTCTTGACGCCATGAAGAAGATGTTTACCATGCCCGAACAATACATAAACCAATTCCGAGATAAATTATTGGAGTTGGAATTGTCCGGCAACAGTGAACCAAAGATAGATTGGATTACCGAGGCCAGGGATGTAGCACTGAATCTTGCGGAGGAAAGAGGCCGAGTTTCAATTGTCGATGTATTGCATGAATGCCCTTTGCCAATCGGCATAGATCCGAGAGTGGTAGGCGGAGTATTCAAGCATCAGGCTTTTGTAAGAATTGACTCAATCACAATCAAGACCGATAATGGGAGATATAAGACTGTGGGCGTTTTTGGGTTGCACAAAAATTCTTGAAGCGAAAATACATATTAACTCGGGAGCCCCACCACATTTCATGGCGGAGGAACCAGACATGCCATTTGAAATCGGGGCGGTCTTGCGTCGTAAATTCAAACGAGGGAATTTCTATCACTACGGAATAGCGTCCGAATACTACCACCCTGAACTAAATTTGCAAATGATTTACCAATTCGGCGGTCCTTTTTCTGGCGATATCGAAAATCCTTCCTTGAACCTTCGCCTACTTAACCGCATTTGGGGCAGTGGCGAGGGAAATCATACTGGAGTCCGTGTTGGAATTACGGATTACATCACATTTTCCGAAGGAATTGACATTGAAGTCATAGAAATCCCCGATGACCCGATTCCAGTTTTGGAAAGGGCTAAAAAGATGCTCAATCGTGAAGATTACAACCCATTGATTCGCAATTGTGAGCATTATGCGAATTACGCACTCACAGGGGATTGGAAATCCAGCCAAGCGTCTTTGTCAGTGAAACAAGTTGGCAAAGGCCTGGGGATGATTCTCGGCGGTTTGTTTTCGAAGAGGTGAGGCCTGTGAAGATATTAAGAACGGGAACACCTACACCTCTTTTTATGGAACGGACCAAGGCAGGACCAGAAGGAGGAGACTTCATCTTCGTAAAAGGTGAAGGCGACTGCAAAGTTGAAACTTCTAAGGTCCGTATTGATGCAAACAATAAATCTATTACATACAAAATTCGTGCCATCACCGATTCTGGAGATGTTGTCGTGGGCCATTTTCCTGCGGAGGAATTGTTCCACAGTGGTTTTTCTTGGTCCAATACGCAGGTTCCTTTTGAATTGTCTTTGGAGGAACACAAAGGGTGCTTCCACATTATTGATTTGGAAAGTCAAGACGCATACGACATAATCACCCATGAATTTGCAACTCCAGCAATGGCTTTAGCTAAATTACGAATGCAACAACAGGACATCAGCCCATATGTTGATGTCCATAGCGTGTATGCGTTCGTATTGAAACCGTCTGCGCAAAGATGGATGGCATCCATTCGTAGACTGATTCTCAATGGCACCCATACAGAGGGGCCATTGAGAGATTGTTTCACCCACCCTCTATCGGCAGTAACGGCACTGGCGCCACTCAAGAAGATTAACAAGACTTCACAACTGGTGGAAATGCAAATGGACATGGAGTCGGTATTCAAAAAACATATTCCGGAGGGAATTAAATGGCCGGCTTTGTCAGAGGGTGTCCGATATGACACTATGACAATGACGCCACTCAAAATGGAGATAGGTGGAAATCATGAATGATAAAGAGTTGACAATATTCTGCGATGGCTCGAGTCTACGCGGAGCAGGTGGCGGTGCTGGGTTCTATGTCGAATCCAAGCAACGGCCTATCACAAGAGTATCAATCCCGTTGGAAAAGGGTGCGACGAATAACGAGGCAGAATACCAGGCGGTCATTGGATCATTGCGATACCTCTTGGGTAGTGAAGCGGATTCCGCAATAATCAAAAGTGATTCACAGCTTGTAATCCGGCAAATCAATGGACAATATTCAGTCACTGACAAAAAAATGGTAATGTTGCATTCTGTTGCCATGGATTTAATCGAGAACCTTCGCTCGAAGCGTTGGAAGTTGGTATTCGAACACCTCCCAAGAGAGTTCAATACAACTGCTGACGCACTCTCTCGAATTGGGGCTTTGCTTTCTGGTTCGAGAGAAGATTGAAAAGCGCAACCGACATAACACATATTGCGGGAGAGGGGAAGAGCTGCTTTTCGCTGCTATCTCCTTTTCCTCACTTCCCCTCTTCCGCACCCTTCAAACGGTTGACACCCTTACGAGTATTCATGACTGATGATTGGGCTTCCAAATTCCGGCCGGCTGGAACGGATGAGCAGACACCTCAAGAAATGATTGAAGAATTATTTGAAGAACATTCCGAAGTACCCGAAGCCGAACCTGTCGACCAAGAACAGGAAGCCCCGACTGTGGTCGAATTATTTAATTTGATAGTCAATAGGATTGACAGCGTAGAGTCCCGAATATCTCGCTTGGAGAACATGGTTGCAAACCCTCCTTACCTTGGAGACTTGAATGGCAACCTACAGGCAGTCCTACGGGATAATGCCGCTGCAATAGTTGGGGCAAATAATCAATTCATGGGAATTCTCGCAAGGAAAATGGATGAAATGGAGGAACGCCTCTCCTCGGATGATCCTTCGTTCACCAATATTCTTTACAGCAGTCCTGAGTTGTTCGATGAAGTCACACAACGGGCTGTTGATGAGGAAAACAACCTTAGCACGGAGGAGGAATTCTTGTCGGCAAACAAGATTGCGGAGATGGTAGAAGAAGAACACCCTGAATTGGTTGCGGATATGAAAGCCCCAAGTCAAATGCTTAGTTCATCCATTGACCATCTATCCGAATTAGACCCCATTAGAGTTGCATTTACTAAATGGCAAAATAAAGAAATCAAGTGGCATGAATTCGTAAAGATTGCCGGTGGAGTCAAATCTGCTTCTGCTTACAAAAAGGTCTACCTAAATGAATAATTGAACGCCATTCTCAAAAGGCCGGACCGTATGCACTTGTCATGGACGACGGAACGGCGAACGCAGCATATCGTCTCGGCGGGGATTCGGCCCTCATTGATTGGATGCGCAGCGACGGGAATACCAGTTACCAGAAAGGCGATTACACACAGGTTTTTTTAGACCATTTGCGAGACCTGTCTGCTAACATGGATGTCACGGACATTGTCTTGCTTGAAATAGCTTTGAGGCTCGGTGGGCTCGAAGATGGTGAACCTAAAGCCCAGGGCGATTATACATGGGCAATCGATGGCAGGAAGTTGTATCGAAAGCCCGAAGAAGTGAGTGACGAACAGTTACTCAGCATACTCCAGCGAGTGGAGATTGAACTTGGCGTTCAAAAAATCGCCCCAGCAACACCCATTGGAGCGATTGCGGCAATGTCAATCAGTGAACCAATCTACCAAGCTGTAATGAGGACTTTTCACTATGCTGGCGTTCTTACGAAGGAAGTGGACCCTTTCGACACATTGAATACTCAAGTTTCGAACACGATGGACCATGAGAATTCTAAGTTGGTGGTCGCCTTGAGACCAGAAATCCGCTTTGATAAAAATGCCGTGCGGTCTTTGGCCCTTTCTTTGGGCCGAGGGAAACTGGGAGATTATTGCAAGGTAGTGAAATACGATCCAATCTATCAAGAGGTACTTGTGAATAATAAAATACAAGAAATAGATGATGAAATTCAAGCGTTTTTGGGCGGTAATATTGAAGACTTCGCTACTAACAAGAGACTTTATGATAAAATGATGTTTGAAAGCGACTCCAAGAAACATGTCATTCTTAATGACGACCACCCTGTAGTGATTCAAAGAAAGAAGCGTTTGGGCAATGATTTCCATATGTCTGATTACTTTTCCAACGAGTATACCCCTGAATATCAAGGCCTATTGGACCGAAAAAAGATAATACATGACAATTACCTCAAAGCTATTGTTGAGGCCGGCAAAGGGGCTTCTTTCCTTATCTATTTGAATACCGACGAAGGGTGCCCTCCCAGCAGAAGTTTCCGGGATAATGACGACGAATGGGATGACCACCAAAAGCAAATATTGACACCGGGTGATTTGCATAAAATAATTCGTCGTCAAGTGAAAACTTCCGATGGAAGTTTTAGGACCGTTAAAGCCTTCCCCGGCCTTTACAATAACGCCACCACAGATTCTACAGAGGTGACCGTGGATGGCACCGTTCGCAGCGCAATCATACTAAAATTCCCTTATCTCTCAAGTCGATTGGACATGAGTCTTCAATCAACGCTCCCTCGACTTGAGTTTTGCAAAGGGTGTCATGGCCCTGTCACCCTCCTCAAGATGGTGAATAAATCTGCAAAGCAGGTCACGGAAATGGTAGAGGACCCGGAATGGGACACTAAATCACCTATTGATTCTTACACGATGGAAATTGTGCAGCAAACACTTCGGGACGCTGGGTTGAAAACAAATCCGGAGCCGGTATTGTCCGATTCCACCGGACTGGTAGAGGTTGACATGTCTGAATCGGACAAATTCGATTTTGAGATTGCTGAATTGGGCAGAGATTTTCGAAGATGTGGTTCATGTAAGCGTGGGTGGTATAATGTTTCAGTAACCCCTTCAAAATACGATTATGACGGAGTTGAACTTCCCGCATATGACTCAAATTTCCCAAACCATACTGAATCACCGGTTGGTTCTGACGGGATAGCGGCACATTCGGGGGATTTCCCTTCTTCGGTACCTGGCGGGAATAATTGGCAGCGTTATCCGGGATTCAGTAACCCAGGACAACACCATGACTATCCTTTGGCCACGATGCATTCTGGCAAGATCCCGAACGCACCTAATTACCCAAATGAATGGTTCTTGAAAATTGAGGTGAAGGACCCCAACGATGGAAGAAACGACACTTTCCGAGGACACTTGGAAACGGTCCAAGTATCGGATGGCGGCGTGGATGCCAATTTTGCAGATTTCAACAGGTCAAACTCAAACAATTTGAGAGAAGTCGAAAGAGTATTGGGTATTGAGGCTGCGAGGTTTTGTCTCGCTCACAATTTGGCAGGAGGCCAAGATTCAACTGTGAATTACAAGCATTACCTCCTGCTGGCAGATACGATGACAAATGGGATTAGCGTAAAGACGGCATCCTCCGGCTCCTCATCTGTTCGTGGTGCGGCATCCGAAAAAGGAAGTTATAGCACTGTTCAAACATTTCCTCGGGGGGCAAGTGATGAAATTATCCTCGAAGCACTGGCTACAAGCGGCATAAAGGCACCCGTAGACGACCAGAATAAGCTTCGGAGGGATTCGGCACTCATTATGCTTGACACTCATTCTGCTGAGCACTACGGGAGTGTTTTAGCCCAAGCATATGAACGGCAGAGCGAGGTTGTCCTCCGTAGAGCTGTCCAAGGCATGATGGATACTTTAGAAGCGCCCATTTCCGCCCAAATAGTTGGGATACCTGTTCGTTCTGGGACTTTAGGCAACGCTACATCCGGCAAATATGGTCGACCCAACTTGGATGCTGTGATTAGTGTGCTCGACGAATACTTGACAAAGGGAGGGCTAATTCCGTTAAATCAGTTGGAAACAATGTTGCAGGGTACAATCCCTACTGAATTGTTTATGTTATTGAAAGGAGAAATCGCCGGCATCAAAAGACGCATGGACGACTTCTCTTCACACCATTCCGGATTCCAATGGTGGCCGAAAGAGGATGGGGGCGAAAGCATTGGCGACTACGAACAGCTCTTGTATCTTCGAAATAACCACCCTACAGGATTTTCCCCGATATTTGAAAATAAGATTCAGCGGCACAATGAAATTAGGGAAATGGATGAATTCTTTGATTTGCTACACAAATTAAAGGTAATGGAGAAGTCTTTAGTCCTTGTCAGAAGGATTTACGGACTTGATCAGTAAGGTGAAAAATATGAAATGCATTGAACCGTTGAAACATAGACCTCAATTCGAGGGCAAAGTTCACTGTAAGAGATGTGAAGCGGAAGCGAAAGCGAAAGCAGTCAGTAAAGAATAGTCCTCAATCCAAGAGAACGCTCTTTTCTCACATTGAGTCGGTTGAGCATTTCTTGTTCTTTGGGGTCTCTTTGGATTTCATTTGAGGCGGATTCTTTGTAAATTTTCCAAAGTGCACTCATTTCACTTCTACCTTTGCCGGCGTTGGATTTTCGGAATTCATTGTAAGTCATCTTCTCGCTCATGATTCTTGCATGAGCCCCAGCCGTTTAATCATAACTCAACCGATGATTTTATTGGAGGGAGTCTCTTTTACCAATTATGCCTGATGAATGTGAATGCACAGAACCTTGCCCTCGACACTCTGGATGCCATCCGATGACCTGTAGAAAATGCGGGGAAGTCATAGACTGACCCCGACTTCACCTGGGCCAAAAAAAAGGGACCCCGTTTTCACAGGGCCCGCAAATCAACCTGCCATGCGCTCGCATGACAGGTGTTCAGTGTTCAGATTGTCTTTTCTTTGAGCCACATTACTGGAAACGATATTATCATCACCAATAAGAGTGTGGCACCTCTCCCAATTACATACAGGAATATACAACTATATGCAAACAATCGAATTATTCCCTTTTTGTTTCTTGCTTTCTTATCCATCCATTCGACATCTTTTGGAAAGTTCATGTTCAGTTATTCAGAGCAAAATCAATTCTTCGATTTGCACCCGTATTAGTTCAAGTTCGAATTGACAAGTCGGACAGACTTTCATCGATATAATCTTCAAAGTCAAGGGATCTTGTCCCTGCCACATGGAGAGACGCTCAAATCCTTCGCAATTTTCTCTTATCGCCTCACAGGCACCCTCGCCTGTATCCTTCGCAAGATAAGGAGGGTCTGCCATGATAATCGGCGCTCCACCGTTCGACCAGTTGTATCTCAAAATATTTGTAGATTCATGCCCACGGACTTTGTGCATGTGCATAGGGCAATCTGGCTGACATTTTTCTTCGCTGCATATTTTACATTGCATGTTCAGTTGTTGTTTGACAGCCTGATAGATGAGGCAATGATATCCATTACATCTCTTTTACTGTAACCCTGTTCTTCATTCCACGACTCTGCTGTTTTTTCTGCAGCATCTCTCGTTTTTACAAAATTATTTTCGTGGTGCTCAAATTGAGCCAAATACCACGGCGCTTGCAGAGGTTTGAATCCCGTCATCGGGCGATACCCTGGCGTGTTCTCCTCGACCATGCACCAAATGAAACCATGTTCATTTGTAAGCTCGCCGTTCCATGCAACCATTCTATTCTCAGTCATGTTCAGTTTGTTTTACACCATGGGCACTTGAAACTGTCTTCAACAGTTATCCAAAGATATCCCACTTCATCTCTCCAGGTCCCTTCTCCATTCTCTGACAATTTAAATTGCATCATTTTTCCGCATTCCGGGCAGTTCATGTTCAGTCATTGAGGATTTTCTCCAATTCTACCCTCAAGTTGTCGGCTTTTTCTTTGAACAGATATTGAATCACATTGTCCAATGCCTGTTTTTTTTGTTTATCAGGCAAATCCTCCATCTGTGCGATGATTGCCGACTCAACGAAGCTTATGCATTCGTGATCGTTCTCTCCTCTGCCATCCATCCACTCGCATTCTTCTCGCTCGCAACACTTGTTAGTCATGTTCAGTTATTCTTCTTCCAATACCTTTGGATTTTCTGCCACGGCTTCTTTGAATGCGATTACCAATTCCGTTTTTCGTATTGGTCTAATATTGCCGTGATGTTCTCGAATTCCGTCTTCGGTGACATCGCATCCCTCAAGAAAACACCAATCGCCTTCAATCCCCATTTCAACCCCATCGCAAGCGAAACAATCGCATTCATCAGGGAACAAGATTAGGTAATCGGTTCTGTCCATCAAGAATACGCCGCTACCTTCGCAGATTTCGCATTCAATATACTCGTTGGACATTGATTGCCCACCATTCAGTTCCAGCCCACCTGTCCCCCTGCAGGGTTCACATGGGGCCTTATACAACTTATCTTCGTCAGTCATGTTCAGTTGTCCTGTTGTAGCTTTTCCTCGGCTTTACGCCAAGACTTCATTTCTGCCTCGACATCCTCGATGCTGATGTTTTGAGCCATTTCGTGAATCAATTTAACCAAGTTTAATCGTGCCAACATTTCATCACGATTCGTGTCATCTGTATCAAATTCATACCACCTTTCCTCTACATCTTCTAAATCGCCTTTCGTGTTTATGTGTCTGCAATAACTCATGTTACCCATGTTCAGTAATCGTTCTCAACTCGCGGCGCCAGGAAAGCCATGGATTCAATCACATGACCTCCGACATCGGTATTGGCCGATAATTTCAATGGGAATCTATCCCCAAATTCAATTTTTATTTCTTTTGCTGCCTTCCATTGCCTTAGAAGTGGCAAGATATATGTCAGTGAGTATTGAGACACCAACTCGGTGTCCACCCCCTTTACCTTTACCTCGGCATCAAATATGCTGACCCAATTGGAACAGCTGCCGCGTGTGTTCAATGCGAACCCGTCTTCCCCCGTAGAGAATTCAACAAGGTCGCCAACAGTTCTTTGCTTGTTCATGCTCAATAACAATTTCTTAACCTCCAAATCCTTCACAACAACCTCCACTGGGAAGGCCATATCTGGCATTTGGGGCGGTGTCATTGTTTCCTTGTCGAGACAACGAACGGTATAGTAATTTTTATCCCCCATGTCCAAATGAAGTTGGCCCGTATTGTCGTCATACTTCATCGTAACCATTTGGGTTTCTTTTTTATTCAGTTTCGTATAGCCAGCCAATGCTTCTTTTATGTTCCTTAGTTGAACACCAAAAGAAAGGCCTACTTCTTCTCCATCTCCGATTTTAATCGTCATCATCATTACATGGGATTGATCTACTACTCTCACAGCAATTCCATTCTCCAAGCAAACCATCAACGCATCTTCAACAGTCACGCCCAGTTCATTAACGAAAGCCAAGAGTGCCTTACCGGCAAATTCATGCTCCCATATTTTCCCTGATTCTTTCTTTATCGCTTTTTTAGCCATATGTTCAGTTTTTTATCTCTTCCATTATGTAGAACCGCTCTTCGAAGTTCATTATTTCATTACTTTCTTTGCCGACAATCTCACAGTGAGTCGCAACCATATCCTTTTTTACACCTGGACAAACAACCACATATTGGTTTAGGTCGTCTCTATTGCTCATACTAATCCAGCCTTCATCTGGCCAATCGAATATGGCGTAGCAGAATTTACATTTTAATTCAAATTTGTATTTGCCCATGTTCAGTCTATATTGCAATCTTTTTCAGCAGGCGATTACACCCCTCGCAAGCGCAAATGAACTTACGGAAAGTGACTTCCTCGTAAGTGTCTTTCAAGTCATCTTCAACGCCTTCTACAACATCCTCAATATGGGCCACAAATACGCCGCCATGCTCAGCGCAATATAGTGGTTGCCACAATCTTTGATATTCGTATCTTTTAATATCTCCTTTCATGTTCAGTATTCATTCTTTTAATGTCCACAGAGTGATATTATACTCTCCACTTAAGGCGGACTCCTTCCTTTCATACCCTGAATTGAAAAATCGGCCATCCCTCGCCAAGATGTTGCTTAACTGTGACGGAGTTGTTCCATGCCGGGTATTTTCATTCACGAAATCTTGTATCTTCGAAAATGACATCTCCCCATTTTCCTCCAATATCTTAGCGATTTTCTGCCTAATCAAATATGTCCCCATGTTCAGTAGTTGGGATTTCCCCGACTCCAATACTCGCTTTGCATATCTGAATGCTCACCATTATGCATCTCTCGAATCTGCCCATCATAGATTTCCTCCACATTTACTATTTCTGCGGAACAACAAAGAGAAGATGCCCAAAACCACAATCCATTCATTGGATTGACGGAACCGTCTGGAGAGCCATGCCTTCCACATTTGCTCCAAATATTCCAGCAGGTCACACCCTTCTCAACCGCTTTGTGACATTTGGAGCAGCGTGGTATTCCCATACACACTGGCCCAAATCCATTCAGTTGCGAGATTACATCTTTCAGTGGCCTTTTACAGCACTTACAGTTTTCCTTTAACAATCCCATGTTCAGTTTCGTTCAATGCGAAGGCTGTAATCTATTCCAGTCATTTCTCTTTTAAGAAATGAAATGAATTTAGTCATTGCCTCTTCGCTGCGAAATCCAGTATCATAATCCTTGATGCTGGGGTCATTAACCGTCACATAAAGTCGATAGCCGTTTTCCTGTTGGTCTGATAATTCATCCATGTTCAGTCTTCTTCTTCTTCGTTCTCAACCTTTTTCAGCCCGAGCAACTTAGCAAGTTTGGCGAAGTGTCCGCATGTTTCCGCTGGTAAATCACCATACATGTGGCCTGAGAATATTTCCTCCCATTCCTCCATGGTGTTTCGGAACCTCATGTTGTATTCCAACCATCTAATGCTACGGAACTCCGATTTTATCTTTTCGAGTTTCTCTTGCGATCTCACTGCGGCTTCCGCCATCATGGTGCGAGGGTCTCTTGGACCATCGTCGTATCCATGAATTTGCAGTTTCTTACTTGCTTTGTGCATTTTTTGGTACATTTCCCAAGTAGTATCTATCGCTTCACTTATCTTTTGTCCTGTTTCTACATCATCAGCAATCTTCACTACTGCGTGCATTCCTGGTCGCCCATCCAAACTTGGAACCAAGCGAAAAGGCTTGGATAGCAAGAATATGTAAACTTCCGGCGGGCAATTCCATACCCACGACTTTGCATAGAAGTTATATTCATTCGCAAAATACTCCTGCGGAGTTCTATTTTCTCTCGCTTCTTGCCACCATATTTGAAGTACATCACGCGCTTCGTTGGCGTGACTCCATGGCCAGTCTCTTGTGTGGTCTTCCCAAAGGTTTCCTTGGAATACCGCAGGTGAGAGAAGTATCCTTACAACTTCGCCCATTGCGTCTTCTGTTTCTGTTCTTTTTGCTCCCTCGGAACCTTCTAACAGGTATTCCATGTTTTTGTCAAAGAGAACATTTCCTTCATCATCATAATAGTCGCTTCTTTCGAAGTCTTCTATGTATACAATTTTCGACATGTTCAGTATGTTTTCTTCCTGTTCTTAAATTCTGTCGAGTTCCAAACCTCTAAGCAAGGTTTGCACATATCAATTCCGTGCTCATTCTTTACAGTGGCTTTCTCGGTACAGATGTTATGGCGACCGAAACTACAAGTTATTTTTTTAGACATGTTCAGTTTAAGCATATGTGTAGCCACCGAATACGACTACTTGCCATATCCAGTCAGCAGTACACATATCAGGATCAAAGGCACCGCCAAAATCTTGCTTTAGATATTCGACCATGTCCACTCTACTCCCGCAATGCCTCATGTATCTGCAATTTCCTTCCGGAGCAACTCCAAGTAGCTTCGGTATTGCATCAATAACATTCTCCATCGTGACTCTGTATTCTTTGTTGTCTTCTCCAGTGTCAAAGAAACTCACCTCCCAGTCTCCATGATAGAAGGCTTCGCCCCAAGTGCGTTTGCTTTCTTTCATTTCGTGGATGCTGTATGTGAATCCATAACCTCCGAACATATTATCACCAAGAGTATTCAATTCATCGCAGACTGCGGAGATATATTTCTCGATTTGCTCAGGGCTTATCTTTTCAACCGTTTTTACTTTCAAATCATCTGCCCAGTAAGGCATCTTTCGTTCTTGTATTAAGTCCATGTTCAGTTTCTTCTTCGTCGTCCGCAATACAACCTTCACAAAGGGTTGCGTCCGATATATCGTCGCTCAAGTCTATGGCACATCTGGTACAGGTTTTGTACCGCTGCTCGCCACCTTCAATGACCCATGCACCAACGCCATTTCCGGCGATGTCTTGGATTAGTCCTCCTTGCGAACCATTGCTAATTCCTTCCTTGACTTCATCAAGTATTCTCTTTGTCTCTGGTAATGGGGTTTCATCGAACGCCGCATTGTCTATCTGATAGATAATTCTAATTTCAGCCATGTTCAGTTTTCAAGAGTAGCAAGGTGCTCATCTTGTCTTTGCGTGTTGTCATCCCCTTCATAGTGGCCCTCTTCCCAGCAATATCCAAGTTCGACACTGTAAACATCAATTTTCCCACCATCACGGAGTTCAACTTCAAACGATTCTATCATCTCTGAGCATTCTTCATCTGACCAATACACTCGCAAAATAGTCTTGCCGCTTTTCTCAACCAATGAAATTTCATCGACGCAACTTGGGTCAGGTTCTCTCAACCAATTTTGCAAGGGGATCCATTTGCGAATCTGTTCTGCGGTCATCACAGGACATTCCCAACCATTCCATGTGTTATGCCTATTGCGCTCTTCACCTCTACTGAGGTATCCTTCCAAATTTAGACCTGCTAAGTGCAGATTTACTTTTCGATATTTATTCATGTTCAGTTGTTGCCCCCAATTACCTCATAGTATTGCGTATCGCTTATTGGTGGTGCACCTGCAAAAATATCCCGTTCGGGCAACCTGCCTTCAACATCACATTCAACAATCTCTCCCACCGCCAAAACAAAGAACGAAACAGTCCCCCATGATTGACCCACAGGTGTTCTATTACCGATATATTTCAATTGTGTTCCTTCGGGCAAGTTGATTTTCTCAACCTCAAACGAAGTGCTACCTCTTGAATATGTGGCCGACTCAACCATGAGCCAACATGATTTAACAATCTTTACAACATCTCCTTTCTTCATGTTCAGTTGCCTTTATTCATTTTCACTTCAATCGGTTTCGAACGGTTCCCGCTATGATACCATTCGTCAATCGCTACATGAAGTGTGTCGTCTTCAAGCCATTCCTCTGCGAGTTCTCCATCAACGCTTAGGAATTCAATAATTTCCAATTCCCATGGAGTCCCGAATCCTCCGACGGCTTCTATTTCAAGCTCGCCGCTTTTTCCGTCAATTGCGAAATCTACTTTGAATCGTTTTTTCATAAACACTACTTCTTCTGAATTCTCGTCCATATCAAAATATACTTTTTTCATGTTCAGTTATTCATCAAGTCCGACCTTATTGAAAGGGCAGTTCTCTTCATTGCAATCACAGTTATCTTGAGTGCAATTCAATACCTCATCTGCGTGCCAGAGAGTGTCACCCTCGTTCATCGGTTCGTAAATATCGCGTGAGTAAGTCAGAAGAATTCCGCAACCCGGGCATCTCCTTTGCTCACCGAACATTCCTTTTTCGGTCTCAATCACTGATGATTGGTTGGGGAGTTTGAACCCCAACACCCTTACATTGCATCTTGGACATCTATCGTCGTGCATTACCATGTTCAGTCTTATCCACGATAAGGAACCCATTGGTTCTCTTCATCTGACCAGGTCATGTATTGACCATTCCAAATGATGCACCATTGGCCATTCATCTCGAATGGCTCATTCTCAATTTGCTGAGGTTGTTCGAATCTTCTTGGAGTTTCTTGAGCTAAACTCATACTTACTGCTCCAACTGGCTGCAATACTGGTAACCAGCACCAAATACCAACGAGAGACACAGTTCCCCAAAAAGCCGGCGAATGCACCCAAGCAGGGACATCGATGCTGGGTAGGTCATAATCAAACCATTTCATCCCGAAATACGCTAAGGCGAAAACAACTATTGCAATCCCCAGTAATCTTCTTCCGATGTTCGCTAACATGTTCAGTCATTCCACCCCAAGTGAATCATCCGCATCAATGCTTTGATTCAAAGTCCAAACGGATGGCTTGGTATTTACCAGTATAAATTCTGGCCTTGCCCTAAGTATGTATTCGACTTTGGATTTATACGCACCATTGCGTAATTCACTGTTTACACTCTCCAAAATCATAATACTGGAGGCCGTCTCATTCTTTTCCAAGACCTTTCTCGCTACTTTCGCTATTCTCTCGTTTTTGGTATCTTGTTTGGCCATGTTCAGTTACTTTTTCTCTTTCGCTTGTTGTAAAACTCAATCAGTTTTCATTTACAACCCACACCAAATTGAGATGGGGCGCACCTTCGCTTTCGCTCTTGTTGTAAAACGCAATCAATTTGCTACCTTTGGGGATTTCAAGATTCTCTCTTGTCCTGCCCTCGAAGGCTACCTTTACGCTTTCTCTCTTTGGCACCCAAAGCCCACTAATGTCTTCAAAGCGCGTTTCTTTCTTTGCGAGTTCTTCTTCGAGGATCTTTGTCCACGCATCATTAACCAAGTCAATGTTGGCAGGTGTTCCAAATTCTCCTAATTCCGTTCGTCTCTTCATTTCAGCAATATATTCAGTTTGCATTGTTCAGTATTTGTATTTCGTTCTTTTTGCAAGAACATTTTTGTCATCATCCATAACTTCCTCGATTAAGTGAGTCTCATTACCCACTGAAATATGTCTCGGCCACCACACAGGATTGCCTTTCTCATCAGAGTCATTATTTGCGGTCCAAATTGTCTTTTGGATTGCTTCGTTAAATTCTATCAGACTCTTATCGTGATGCTCGTTTGCAAACTCCGTTTCCACCATTATGCTTAGTTCATCGACCAATCCTCTTAGAATTGCAATCTCGTTTCTATCTCCATCAGGTCTTACTCTCCAGGTCATGTTCAGTCTTGATGAGGACTATTCAGCCTCAATATTGTCCTTACCTCTTCTTCTTCGAAGTGAACCCCGTTCACCACCATAGCCGTTACCTCCGGCCACCAATTTGCCTCCACGATAGAATCGCCATCCTCCCAATGTGTTTCTTCAAAAAATTCTGCAAAATGCACTCGCCCAAATTCAGCCATTGCTGATTCTTTCTGTTCTGCGGATTGAATAAGAAGCGTTGCGTCTGCTTTTTTCATTTTCCCGACTAATTTTTTAAGATTTGCTTTCGTCAACCTAATTGTCATCGTTCAGTCCTCCAACAGCTTGCGTTGGAATATTTCCGTGTCTGTCATCCAGACACATTTCATCACTTTATCCAATATTTCTTTCCCCAGGTCTTCAAGGGAACCATTCATTTCCGCCCTCAGTTCGGGAGTCATACCGAATAAATTCCCCACGGCCTCCTCGTCAATATCGCAGAAGTAATCATAGCTGCTGTTCTGACATTCCTCAAGCCACTTTTCTACAGTATAATCCAAAATTTGATTTCGTTTCACCCACATGTGCATCTTCACCTGCTCCACCAATGGCGGAACCTTGGTGCCGAATCTATGCTTCTTTATCCAGTCGTAACTTGACAGCGCTTCCAGTCGACATTTGCCTTCCGTCACATCATCCGAGTAGAATATAGTTGAGTATAATTTTTCCATCCAAGGCTCATCGAAGAATTCGTGTAGTTTCCAAAAATTATAATCTGTTTCACTTTCACAATCAAATTCTTCCACCCAGTCGAACCAGTGTTCCTTCCTTTTCATTTCTTCAAAGTTGTATCGGTCCACATCTTCAGCAATTAGGCCAAGAACCTCCGTAATATGGTGTTCTGTCTGCCACAAGGCTTCTCTTTGAATATTTTCCTCCTGCCAAGTCACGAAGACATGATGGTCGTATGGCTCTCCGATTATATCGGGTTGGGTATCGCTCTTCAGACAGATTATCTTGCCTTTGAACATTTGACGGAGGTAATTTAATTCTGGGTTTTCGTCCCAGAATACAGTCTTCCCCTTTTTCTCCCATTCTCCGAGTTCATCTTCTACCGGCAGCCAATCGCCTTCATGTAGCCCTTCAACTTCTCCATCCCAATCAATGTCGTGTGCTTGGAATAAACTCCCTGTACACACTTCCATTTTACTCTTGAGTGTCAATTTATTGTCCTTTGTAATGCCCCACTTCCATGGGACCAATTTCATCAGATCTATTCTTTGGCTGTGGAATCCCAAAACAGAATCCCACTCACCTTCAATGTCTCCCGCTACATCCTCCCGTGGCAAACCAATCATATTTGGAGGCACTTTGGGCATTACCCCTGCCGCTACCATTTTTTTCCTCACATACAGATTCACATCAAGCCCACCATAATGGTGTTCGTGATGCAGTGAATTCCTAATCACCGTCGCCACACCACCTTCTTCGAGGATGGTGTCTGAAAGTTCAATGAAACCACCTTTGAATAGTTGAACATCCCTTAAATCGAATGTTATCACCATATTTGTTGTTTCGTCGGTGGTCTCGAAACTCCCCCTATCTAACTGAGAATTCCCTGTAATGAGTATGATTTGCACATCGAGTCTATCTTTGGCCATTAGCTTATTCCAGCATTCCGGTCCATAGCCTCGATTTTTGGAGGTTGTATCTTTCAACTCCTTTCCACAATTTTTACATCGTTTCATGTTCAGTTTATTCGTGACGCCTCAAGAACATCTCAATCGATTCATCAATTCCTTGGCGGTTATTTCGAATGAATGTAGTGATTCCAACTCTCGGTCTTTCAGAGGTGAACCAACTATACAATCCTTCATCGTTTATTACCCACATCCTTCTTTCTCCATCGTTTCTCATTAAATGATGTCTAAAATCCATGTTCAGTTACTCTTCCTCATCCGCCTGCCTTTTTATGGTCAAACTATTACGCTCAACCTTGACATCGTAAACACCATACCAAAACGGTATTTCCGTTTTGAAATCAAGTGTGCTGTGAGTTTTCTGATGTTGTATGCTGAGAGGCCCGACTCGTTCCGAGAGAGCTTTCCACGCATCAGTTAGCAATTCGTCAAACCATTCGCGTTCTTCCGAACCTTGATGGTCGATGTTAATTCTTGGCTCGAAGTTATATTTCATGTATGCAATCGTTTTCATTGACTTCTCAATGGCTTCTTGGTGGAACCGGTAATCATGGTTCAAAGGAATGTATTCTCTAAAATATCCTTTTTTGACCATTCCGATTTTCCCAAATCCGTATTCGTAGCCAATCTTGTAGATGAACTCAGCCGTAGACGAGTTCCCCCAATTGGTGCTCCATTTCTTTTCATCGAGTTTTTGTAGGAAATCAATGTCAAGAAGCCTATCGAAGCATTTCGCTGCCTCTGGCTCTTGAGTCTTCAACTCATCCCACCCTTCTGGATTCAACATCTTGAAAAGTTCAAATCTCGCTTGGGCTTCTTCTGCCGTTATTTCCCAAGGAGCACAATAGCCCCTATCCTCGTCACTTCCAATGTGTGATACGCCAGTCGCTCCGGATAAAAATCCTAAGCCAAGACCAGCAACCACATGCATCTCTTCTTCTGTGAAAGCTCCATCGTTACTTTCACTTCCTCGTAGTCCATAATGTAATGTCATGTTCAGTTTTTCTTAGGAGTTCCGCCATTGAGTTTGTATTCTTCAATTGACATTCTCATTTTCTTTCCCGTTTTCCCTGCTGGATAACGCAATTGAATCAATTGCGCCGGCCCTGCTTTGAGATTCTTATCTTTGTGACTTGCACAAGCCTGATTGTCACAGTCTCCCGTAACATACGGCTGGCGATGGTGACCATGGTAACATGTCCCGCCTTTGTTGAGCGGCATACCTGCGTCGTGCCATTTTTGGTGCTTGTCTGCTTCTTTGAATCGCTTTTCGATTTCCAAAGCCTCACTTAATCCGACTCCGTCGGCATCCACTAAGCGATCCACTTCCCAATCCGATAGGAAAGGACACCACATGCAAGATGATTTCTCAACTACGCTACCGTCTCCCTTGTAATCCCATTCAAGCACTTTTAGCATTTCCAAACAATCGTCTCGGTCCATGCCGAGTTCAATCAATGGATATCTGTATTCGTGACCTTCTCTTTGGTCAGTCATCTTGTGCCGATTCATGGTGAATCGCTTTTCTCGCTTGCCTTCATTGGCTTCAATGCCTAATGACCAGATTTTGATTGTTTCATCACCGAATTCTTTCTTCGACCACTTCCGCTGGGGGTCTCCCTTGAATTTGTCCGAGCAAACATGGTTTGAACCAGGCATCAATGGCAAATTGCCAGCCTTCGTCAGCCATTCATAAATCTTAAATCGCTCTTCTGTGTGAATATATTGTTCCTTTTCATCCGACCTTAGTCTCCTCCAATCGGCAACATAAATCCTTTCGTTTGTTTCTTTGTGCCGGTAAAATCCTTGCGTGAAGTAAACACGCTTGAAATTTAATCCAGCATTTTCACAAATCTTCTCTGCATAGTCAAGGTTCTCGTAGGTCTGCGGCCATTCACTACCGGGATCGGCAAAAACAACCCATTCATATTCAGGGATGCTCTCACGCAACTGTTCTTCAGTAATCCCGAGGTGTTCTGCTGCGGCTTCTGGACATAGATTCATTGCCAAAAGACAAGTGGAATCTACGCCACCACCATACGATAACATCTCTACTGTGTGATATTCGTTCATGTTCAGTCCTCCTTCGCAAGTGCCTCAAAGCCCAATTCTTCAATTGCGTCAATGTGGTCACTTATCAAATCCACTATTACATCAATATTAGTTGTGCTGAATGAGCATTCTTTTGCCCCTCCATCATAAGTAACTAATATGAATGTATTATTATGATACCAGCCTTCGTAACAATCATGTCGCCGGCTTTTTACTTCTAATTTTGCTAAAAGTGATGTGCCACAGCCCATTATAATTGTGTGACCGTTCTCATCTATCCTGATGTCATAATCAATATCCAGAATGGTGATTCCCGTTGCTATATTGTCCATGTTCAGTCTTCGTGCCCATGTGAGTGCCCACATCTTTCGCAAGAGTTGTAGCATACTCTGTGAGTAAATTCTTCGGGTATGTGTGGGTCTCCTTCGTTATCAAGAGCGCCGCAATTACGGCACATATTAAACTTGACAACTGGGTTCTCATTCTTGTTTATTTCACTTGTCGCCTCCTGAACAAACATTTTCCATAAGGCTGGTAGTCCATCCGCCGGTTGCCTCTTGGCTCTTTTTATAATCCCTCTTAGATCATCAATCGAGAAGAAGCCGTGTTCAGCCTCTTCGATGATTGCTTCCAAATCTTCAATAATTGACATGTTCAGTTAATCCTCAATCCATGATTGATTGACTTTGTTTGTAATGTAAATTCTCAATCCATGATTGAGTTTCAACTCGAGACTTCTCATTCCCTTTCCTCTCATTTGAAAGGTATTTGACGATTTGCCTTGAGGTCGTAGAGCTAAACTTGCGGTCGGTTTCAAACCAACCCATGTAATCTTTGCCTGCGACCGGAGTTTGGTAACTTATCATCACCTCCGCCCCACATGAATACTCCGCAACCCTCATGTTGCTTGCATACTGATATTCACGGGTTAATTTGCCCCTTGATTCAAGAAGCAACCTTTTCATTAGCCATTGTGACATGTTCAGTCTTGGTCGTCCCACCCTTGAACCAATTTGTCAAGGTCGGGAGCATTTGGGGCTTCGCTTTCCGGTTCTAAGCCCAGGTGTTTCATCGTAAGGTCAAGCATGTGCCCTAAACCATTAACACCCTCATCGACTACATGCACTCTATCGTGCATACACTCGATTCCCCCAATTACCTTTTTTGTCTTGTAGACAACCCATATCAGTATTATGACATTCATAATTCTCAAAATTAAGTCTTGTTCCATGTTCAGTATTCTATTTCATTTGGAAACTGCCACCATTTATTGAATATCTTGACGAAGAGTTTCCCTTCATCGTCTTCAAAAAGTGTGCGCTTTCCGGCCCTCACAATGTTTGGACTCTTTCTCCCTGTGGATTTGAGAGTTCCTTTTACTTTTGGATTCATGTTCAGTTCATTGCTTCGTCTATTTCCTCTTGCAATTTTGCAGCAAGTTCACTCGCATCTCCGATTTTCTGATAAATGAGTTCGTCAAGTGAGCATACTTCGATGCCAACTTCAATCCCACAATCCTCGCAGGTAAATTCAATCCATACTTCTTCAAATCCTTCCAGTAATCTCTTTGTCCAAGAATAATGTTTACAGGTCATGTTCAGTTTCGACAACTGCAAAGCAATTCTTCGCTACACCAATCGCAATCGATGTCCTGCGACAAACCGCATGCTTTCCCGCAAGACCCACAAACCTCTGTCACGATGTATTTTCCATCATCGCAGAGTAT
>Ga0307985_10000096_pt1 | contig 45538 bp, 39 predicted proteins | sample EllFjometageno80_FD_203155 | JGI IMG/M metagenome (GOLD analysis project Ga0307985, IMG submission 203155) | Marine microbial communities from Ellis Fjord, Antarctic Ocean - #80 | ecosystem: Environmental > Aquatic > Marine > Unclassified | place: Southern Ocean | collected 2014-10-09 | reverse complement strand
AAAATTTTTAATTGAAAAAGGATTTGAAAGACATAGAATGTTTTCGAGAAGGGATTTCTTAAGACAATATGAAAAATTAATTATAAGTAGAATTAAAGATTGAAAGAACGTGTGAATAAATTAATTTTGATGATTAAGAACATATCAGAGAAATTTTTTGATTTAATTTTATGTCGTCAGTTTTATTTCTCCATTCTAGTAGTGACTTATATGGCTCTGATCGTAGTCTAATTAGAACCGTGGATGCCGTTTCGGACATGGGTCATACCGCCTGCATATGCCTGCCATATGAGGGCCCTTTGGTTGAAGTTCTTCGAAAAAAGGGGCACAGAGTCTATGTTTTTAGTTTGGGAGTATTGAGAAGGAAGTATTTCAACCCTATTGGCCTATTTTACATCATAGGGTCCTTTTCCCTCGCACTATTTAAGTTAACAAGAATAGTTAAGAGCCATAATGTCAAGCTTATTCATAGTAACACTAGTACTATTTTAATTGGAGGTATTATTTCCAGGTTATTAAAGATAACTCATATTTGGCATGTTAGAGAAATTTTGACCTCTCCAATTTTTTTAAGGAAGATAATTCATAGGTGTTTGGCAAGTATGAGTGATGAAATTCTTGCAGTCAGTAAAAGTACACTTGACCATATTCTTATTGATGAGCCAAGAGTCATTGATAAATCGAATGTCATTTATAATGGGATAGAAACATCGAAGTATTATAATGGTGATGGAAATTCAATTCGAAAGGATCTTGGTCTAAATCAAAATGACCTCCTTATTGGTATGATTGCGAGGGTTAATAATTGGAAAGGACAAGATTTGTTCATGAAAATTGCAGAAAAAATTATTAATGAATTTGACAATGTGTATTTTTTAGCGCTGGGGAGTCCTTTCCAGGGCATGGAATATTTGTTGGAAGAATTCAGAGAGAAAGCTGACCATCTGCCAAAAGGGAAGTTCTTTATTCATGAATTTTCAGAAAATGTCAATGACTACCTTGCTGCATATGACGTTTTCATTTTACCAAGTACACAACCTGACCCTTTTCCTACTTCAGTTTTGGAGGCTATGGCAACCCAAAAGGCAATTATAGTCAATGGTCATGGCGGGAGTATTGAGATGATCGTTAATGAAAATTCAGGTTTTGTAATAGAGCCACCTAATAGTGTGGGTAATTTTGAAGCGGCACTGCGTAAGTTTATTTTAAGCCCTGGTTTAAGAAAAGATATGGGTATGCATGCTTACAAAAAAGTTAACGAACAATATTCTGTAGAGGCGTATAGGAATAAAATTCAAGAAATATTTAAAAAATATTTGAAGTGCGAGTAGCAATAATAGGAACTAGAGGTTATCCCTATGTGTATAGTGGTTATGAAACTTTTTTGAGAGAGCTGGTTGAAAGACTTGTAAAGAAGAATGTGAAGGTAACGGTGTATTGTCATCGCAATCTTTTCAAGGAAAAACCTAAGAATGTGAATGGTGTTGATTTAGTTTATATTCCTACTATTGAAACAAAATCCTTGAGTCAACTTGTTCATTCTTTTTTTTCAATGACTCATGCATGCCTGACAGGTGTTGACGTAATCTTTGTCGTTAATTCCGCTAATGGCCCATTCGGATTAATAAGTCGTTTATTCAAAATTCCAACGGCCATAAATGTAGATGGCTTGGAGTGGTTAAGACCAAAATGGAAGGGCTTTGGAGGAAAATATTTCAAATGGGCTTCTAAACAAGCCACCAGGTGGTATGACATCATTATTAATGATGCTGATGAAATGAGGAGGATTTATCAGGAAACATTTGATAAAGATTCTGTGGTAATAGCATATGGAGGAAACATTAGATATTCAAAGGAGCCAGCTTTAATAAAAGAATGGGACTTAAAGCCAAAGGAATATTATTTAATCGTTGGCAGATTCATTCCTGACAATAATTGGGGAATAATGATTGAAGGTTTCATGAAGAGCAATTCTAAACGAAAATTAGTTGTAGTCGGTGATGTGCCGTATGAGAACGATTACTCTTCGAACCTAAAGAAGCTGAGTGAAGTTGACGAAAGACTTGTTTTTACGGGTTTAGTTACTAACAGAAATGCCGTAGCAGAATTATTTCATAATGCTTATGTCTATATGCATGGACATGAGTTTGGTGGAACTAACCCTACCATGTTGGAAGCATTGAGTTTTGGCTCTGCGATTATTGCGCTGGACACTGCGTTTAATAGAGAAGTTCTGTCAAATGAAAAGTATGGTCTCTATTTTCAGAAGAACGAATCCAGTGTTGAAAATCTTATCGCTGAAATTGATACGAAATCGGATTTGGTTACCGAAATGAAATCAGTATCAAGGAATGGAATTACAAAAAAGTATAATTGGGATCATATTACTGATCAGTATATAGAAGTTTTTGAAAAGCTTAAAAAAGCATTTAGTTAGTCAAAATTATGGACAGTGAAGGATTTTGTCATCCCGAGGAATTTTTCTTTGCTCATTGTAGAATTAGGAAATAATTTTTGAAACTGATTGAGTGATAGTAGTTGTATTTCAGAGAGCCATCTTGTTGCCCTATTATGATCCCAGCGATGGCCGTGGGCAACAGGTGTTTTTGTAAGTAAAAAGTAGGCGATCTTTTTAGGGAGAAAATTGAATAAAGGAAGTCTGTAATGAGGCTCTATAAAAAAATATTTATTGGGGGTTTGAATAAAATGATGTTTTCCAACCCTTTGACATTCTTCAGCCATTTTCTGTTGATTCTCCCAAGTGAATAAATGTTCAATTACAGAATTTGAGAATACTATATCAAATTCATCCTCTTTATAATCAGACAAGTCAGTAGCATTGCCAATTACCGGTTTAAAATGGTCATATTTCGCTTCTGTTTTATTTAGATTAAGTAAGGTTATTACAATGTTTGAACGTAAGTGAAATCCCCTGTTTTCCCAATAACATTCCGTTCCGCCTATATCAAGAATTCTAATAGGTCTATTAAATTTTAATAATTGTGCTTCGAATTTTTTAAAACGTCTGGCTCGGAACCTATCTCCTATACCACCTTTAATCTCTGAATTAATGAAAAAATCTGATAGTGATGCACACATATTACGAGGGTATCAATTGAAATTTAAGGGATAAGCTATTTTAAACTCCAAATGTAAGTTTCCAACATCGGTACCTGCAACATAATAGGGAAGAGATGGATCCCAATCAAGCTCCCATTGGTAATTCAGAGACCTGGAATAAATAACATTTGCTGAAAGCAAGAAATTATCAAAATTCCAATCAATGAATCCGTGAACATTATAGTCAACCCAATACCGTCTCCAATCTTTGGAATCTTCAAATGCTTGATGAAACCAATCATTGTCATGCGCAATTCTTTCAATAGCACCGCCTATTCGTTTTTGATCTTTAATCCAGGCAACACTTAAATAATGCGAATTACTTCCAGGACCAATACTTGCACCTATAACTTCTCCATTGTGTGTATAACCATGACGGACACGACTATGTAAATACCATGCAGCTGCATTACGTAAAAGGCGTCCAGCGGTTTGTTCCATTTGAGTCCATTCCCAGTTTACTTGTATATACTGATTTTTTTTACGCGTGTCGAACAGCTTAAGAAATCCAAGTGTCGTAGCCCTTGAATGATCTGCATTTAAAATTAAATCTCTAAAATTAAACGAAGCATCATTTCTTCCGAATTCCATATAAATTTCAGCTTTTCCATCTAACCATAGCCATCGAAAGAATATTGCAGCAGCTTGATCTCTTTGTATTTCATTTGTAAAACTATCATCATCTTTTCTGAACATACTTGAAAAGGCAGGAAAATAGTCATTAGTTTCTTTAATGAATTCTGAATAGGCTTGCACCCATCTTGTAGCTCCAATCGACAGCCCTTTAATCCATTTAGGAGAATATGTAAAGGAAAAGCCTTGATAATAGCGCCAATCGTCATTCTTAGGCCTGTACATCTTTGTTCCTGCAAAGGTTCGAGAAGTATCTGGAGGTGTAAAGCCAGACGATTCGAGTTTTCCTGTAACTATTTGCCATTCAAAATTACCAATTTTGGTCTGAATAGGTCGTGTGGTGTTAAAAGTAATATGTTCAAATCCTTGAGCATTGTTACTCATCATTATACTATTTCGAATCCCAGGTCCCCACCAAATATTTTCAGTGGATATACCCAAAGAGAGTCCCCATTTGTTTAATCGAATGCTTGACTGGCCCGGTAGAATTTTTGTATAATTATTATTACCGTATCTTTCCGGCTCATCTAGATGATTCCACCATAAATACCTTTTAGCCCAGATAATATCGTAATGACTTTCAGCAAAACCATCATAATTTCTATTTTCTGCAAACACAAACTCAGGTTTCAATTGCACTGATAAAGGTCCTAATTCAGCATATATTCCTGCACTGATTAAGGTCTGTGCTCCTCTAGAACGAATCATTGCGCCATTATTCCTGCTTTCTGGGTGATGGCTATCAAAATTGAATCGAAGTTCCATCGGAAGGACCTTAAAAATACCTTTCTCATTTAAAAAAGATATTGAACTTGAAAAGTAGGTAGAAGGATCAAAATTTTCATTACTAATTTTAATGCCTGTCTGTCCAATATTTAGAGGACGGTAATTGAAAGAAAATGAACTATCAAATTTTGATAAAAGCTGTGAATTACGAAAATAGTTTTCTAAAACAGGTGCTCCTAAAGGCAATGTCTGTCCGTTTAATTGTAAAATGGTAGCAAAGGAAAAGATTAGGTAACAGAGTATTTTCATTAATCTACATTAAGTGCCCTTACTGTTATATTGTCAATTGACCAGCTTTCATCACATTTAGGGTCAGCAACATTTGATTGTAATAGTTTATCGTAGAAACTCAAAATCATTGCATTCTCATAATGCTTAAATTGCTTGGTAATTTTATATAATGTTGTTTCACCATCACTTGTACAAAAACCAGGTAGGTTTTTAATTGTGGATCCAATTTTTGGGTTATTAATAAATGGGTAATCATTTGGGTAAGACTGTTGAAGACAATATCTACTTGTGCATACAGAGTTGGAGAAAGTCGTTTCAAATTTAAATTGGGAACGCACCTCGTTTAAGTCCGGATTTAATTCCATAATCCAAAGGTCAGGAGCATCTGGCTCAAGATCATTGAAATTTCCGTCCCAGCTGTCATGAATCAATAAATCGAAAGATATATACATGTATACATGTTCAGGAAGATCATTTAAATGAAGTTGAAATCCTTCATTATTATAATTTCCATTTACCAACCCTCCATTGAATTCAACAATCCTTCCTCCTGTGATATCATATAGATCATTTGATTCAAAATCATTTGAATAAACTTCAATGTCAGCAGAGAAGTCATCTCTTAAGCAGCCACTTAGCATCAGAAATCCAATAATGATTATAACCGAATAAATTTTATCAAAATGTTTTTTCAAAACAAATAGGGTCAATTGATATGTTTGGCAAATTTATAAATAAATACGGGGTGTTAACTAATGTATTTTTTTTTTAATAAAAGAACTGTCATTAACATCAAGAGTATGGAATTTTAAAACTTAGGTGTGATTTTTTGATGAATACAAGGGGTTTTCCCCAAATTGATTGTTAGCTTTGTAGACTGTAAATTTTCCTAGTTTGATTTAACCTGAGCTTAGGTTTAAAAAATGAAAAAAAGATTTAATACTTATTTTCCGTCCTTCTTCATTTTTGGCGAATTAGTTGTAATAGCTATTATTTACATTCTAGCTGCCATTGTCGCAGATGGGAAGGTTGAATTTGAAAAATTTGATATTTATGCTTTTGTAATTTACCTCTCTGTTTGGCCTATTATTTCATTTTTAAATAAGGATTATAAAATAGGAAGGGCAGTAAGCTATTATACAACTCTAAAAAGGGCATTTGCAAGCGTTTTTATCTTCATTTCATTGATTTCGTTGTTTTGGCTTTTTTCCGCAACGGAGGCATTGAATCGACATTTTTTAGGCACCCTAATAATTTTACTTTTCTTGTGGGTGACAATTTACCGGGTTTCAGTGCACCTGGTTCTAGACAAATACAGGACGTTTGGAGGTAATGTTCGCTATGCGGCAATAATTGGGTATGATAAATTGGGGTTTAATCTTTTTAAAGTTTTATCCAAAAAAACACATTATGGAATACGATGTCAAGGTATTTTTGGTACTACTGATGATCCAAATATTAACCTTCCATATCTCGGTGATTATGATGACTTTTTAAAATCGGATTTCCAGAACATTGATTTCATTTATGTAAGTGAGAAGGTTCCTAAAAGAATTTTAAATAAGATAATCGCTTCTGCAGATTTACATCTTAAAAAAGTAAAACTACTGCCTGAAATTAAGACTGATGCACTAAAAAGCCTTGTACTGCGCAGATTTGATTCTGTTCCAATTATAGATCTTAACAAGATCCCTTTGGACGTTGTACTAAACAAAATTGTGAAAAGGACATTTGATTTAATTTTTTGTCTGATAGTGTTGGTGACAGTTATGAGTTGGATGTACCCCATATTTGCTCTGATCATAAAATTAGAGTCAAAGGGATCTGTTTTTTTTCGACAATGGAGACATGGCGAAGGGGGGCGAAAGTTTATTTGCTATAAGTTCCGGACAATGATTATAAATGATGAGGCTGATAATATGTGGGCTTCAAAAGATGATCCAAGAATAACGAAATTTGGAGCGTTCTTAAGAAAAACAAGCCTTGATGAATTTCCTCAATTTGTAAATGTTTTATTTGGATCAATGTCTATTGTTGGGCCAAGACCGCATCCAATTTCATTAAATGAGTCTTATGAAAGAAGGGTAGAAAAATTTTCAAAAAGGCATGCGTCTAAGCCAGGCGTAACTGGACTTGCACAAGCCATGGGTTACCGCGGTGAGATCAAAGAATTCTATCACATGAGTTCTAGGGTTAAACTGGACAGGTTTTATCTTCAAAATTGGTCATTTTTGTTAGACATTAAAATCATAATATTAACCGTATTTTCTGTCCTGCGCGGGACAGATAATGCATATTGATGTATTTTTGCTTTAATATATCTTCCAAAATTTCTTGCTAATTATTTTATAGATTTTTGAATTGGAACTACTAAATAAAATTGGACTGAAGTCTTATGTTATTTTTTTCTTAGCTTTTTGCTATTTGATTTTGCCTTCTGACGCATTTGCTCAATTTGATTCTGCGAGATGGGAGATAGAAGTTGGTGCTTTATATAGTAATGAGGAGGTTTTGCCCTTTTATTTACATTCTAATGTAGGAGGAGTGTATGATTACAATTTCAATGGGGGATATACAAGGGGAAGATTGTCAAATCAATTTCTCAACACAAAAAAGTCGGTATTTAATTATGGTTTGGAAGTTTATATTTTAGATCAAGCACCACTAGTAAATTTTCAACAAGCATATCTTGAATATAATAGAGGTCCAATAACCTTGATGGGTGGTTTGCAAGAGATCAGACAGACCGAAATGGAGAATATTTCTGTTGGAAATTTTGGCATAACTAATAATGCTAGACCCTTTCCTAAGGTGGGTATATTTATTCATGATTATTGGAAAATGCCTATTCTAAATGGCTTTGTGTCAGTTAAGGGTGAATTCTTTCATGGATGGTTAGAAAAGGACCGATATATTGAGAATCCATGGCTACATGGAAAGTCATTGTACATTAAATTAGGGAGCAATAAATTTTCTTTTGCTGGTGGATTGAATCACTATGCGATTTGGGCAGGTACACATGCATCTAGTGGAGAAGATTTGCCTGATGGGTGGAATGACTATTGGAAAGTGATTACCGGAACAGGATTGTCCGATGTATCAGGAGGGGAGGCAAATGGTCTCGGTAATCATCTTGGTTATTGGGAATTTATAGCGGCTGTAAAAATTGGAAACGCGAAACTGGAATTGATTAGTCAAACTCCATTTGAGGATGGCAAAAGCTCACAATTTTTAAGTGTAGATGGTAAGAGCAAGCGTTTATGGGGACTAAGACTCAATCTAGATAAGAAGCCTTTCTTAGGGATTCAAAAGATAAGTATGGATTATTTTGAATCTACCTGGCAAGGAGGTCCTGGATTGCCAGATGAGGTTCCTGAAGGCGTTAACAATTATGGGTATCCTTTTGGAGGTCGTGATGACAATTATAATAATTACCTGTATCGAGATGGTTGGACAAATGATGATCGTATTATCGGAAATCCGTTGTTCATAGATAGGGCTTTGGGAGAGTTTTATTTTGATGAATTTAGAGATTATGGAGTAGCAATAATAAATAATAGAATTAAGGCTTTCCACCTTGGGTTAGAGGGGAGTGTGAAAAGTTTTGACTTTAAATTAATGGCTACGTTCTCAAAAAATTATGGTACTTATTCGGGATTGTATGAAGGCAGGTTCAAATGGGAAGGAATACAAACAAACCCAAATTTTGAGTATATTTTTAAGGATGCATTAATGCAAAATTATTTCCTTTTAGAATTGAAAAATCGCCCGTTTAAAAGAAATCAGAATATTGATATCATATTAAAATTTGCTCTTGATTCTGGTGAAATTACAGACAATCTTGGAATTCATGCAGGGTTTACTTATTCTGGTCTAATAAGTAAGGCGGCTAAAAAAGCGAAGCTAATTAAAAATTAATTACTGTTGACTTTTAATTCTCATACTTTTCAAAACTCTTATGCTCCTTTTTATAAAGTTGTGATTCTGGTAGAGATCGGAAATAATCATACGTAATTTTCAACCCTTCAGCCCTAGTAACTTTTGGTTCCCATCCGAGTATTGCCCTGGCTTTGGTTATATCTGGTTGCCTTTGCATTGGATCGTCCTTCGGAAGGTCTTTATAAATTACTTTTTGATCAGTGCCCGTCAATTGAATAATTTCTTCAGCAAATTGCGATATCGTTATTTCGTCTGGATTACCAATGTTTACAGGTTGTGCATGATCAGACATTAAAAGCCTGTATATCCCTTCGACTAGATCATCCACATAACAAAATGAACGCGTTTGTGAACCATCACCAAAGACAGTTAGGTCTTCTCCACGCAAGGCTTGTCCAATAAATGCTGGAAGCACTCGCCCATCATTCAAACGCATTCTTGGTCCGTAAGTATTGAATATCCTAACAATTCTAGTTTCAAGTTGATGATAAGTATGGTAGGCCATAGTTATGGCCTCTTGAAATCTTTTAGCTTCATCGTAAACCCCTCTAGGCCCAACTGGATTTACATTGCCATAGTATTCCTCGGTTTGTGGGTGAACAAGGGGATCTCCATACACTTCGGAAGTAGATGCAATCAGCATTCTTGCGTTTTTCACCCTTGCCAAACCTAATAAATTATGGGTACCTAAGGAACCAACTTTGAGTGTTTGGATAGGAATTTTGAGATAATCTATGGGGCTAGCTGGTGAGGCAAAATGAAGAATATAATCTAGCTCACCAGGTACAGATACAAATTGCGAAACATCATGATGATAAAATTCAAAATTTTCTAAAGGCATTAAATGGTCAATATTCGAGAGATGGCCAGTAATCAAGTTGTCCATTCCCAAAACATGAAAGCCTTCTTTTATGAACCGATTACATAAATGCGAACCTAAAAATCCAGCAGCTCCTGTTATTAATATTCTTTGTTGCTTCATCTTTATTTTATACCAATGCCATAGTAATCAAAACCATGACTTTCCAGTTCTTCTTTATTATAAATGTTTCGACCATCAAAAATCACTTTATTCTTAAGTAATTTCCCAATAACGTCAAGGTTAGGAATTCTGAATTCTGACCATTCGGTAACGACTAATAACCCATCTACATCAATCAATGCATCATATTCATCCTTTGAATAGGTAACAGTATCTCCTAATTGGTGCTTCGCTTCTTCCATTGCAACTGGATCGTAAGCTTTTATTTTCGCACCGGCTTCAAGCAAGGCATTAATAATAACTACTGAAGGTGCTTCTCGCATATCGTCTGTTTTTGGCTTGAATGCCAACCCCCAAACCGCAAATGTTAATCCTTTTAGGTCACTTCCATAATGTGAATGCACTTTATTTACTAAAACAGATTTTTGCTTTTCATTTACTACTTCAACAGATTTTAGGACCTCCATGGAGTAACCGTTATCTTCTGCAGTTCTAATTAGTGCTTTCACATCTTTAGGGAAACATGACCCTCCATATCCTACACCTGGATAGATGAATTTGTTTCCAATTCGATTGTCACTTCCGATTCCCTTTCGAACCATATTAACATCAGCCCCCATGATTTCACAGAGGTTGGCGATGTCGTTCATAAAAGAAATCTTGGTAGCTAACATTGAATTAGCCGCATATTTTGTCATCTCTGCGGATGGAATGTCCATGAAAATAGTGGGATGACCATTTAAAAGAAATGGCTTATAGAGTCTTTCCATGATGTCCTTTGCTGAATCAGAATCAATCCCGACAACAATTCTATCTGGCTTTAAAAAGTCCTGAATTGCGGCCCCCTCCTTTAAAAATTCTGGGTTAGAAGCAACATCGAAGGTCAAATCGGAATTTCTTTTGTCCAATTCTTCTCTTATAGCTGCTTTCACTTTTAGTGAGGTACCAACAGGCACCGTGCTTTTTGTCACCACAACCATATGGTTGTTCATGTGTTGACCAATTTCTCTGGCAACTCCTATGACATATTTCAAATCAGCACTACCATCCTCACCGGGAGGTGTTCCAACGGCAATAAAAGCTGCTTCACAATCCTGAATACTTGAGACTAAATTGGTAGAGAAATGCAACCTGCCTTTGTCATAGTTTCTTTTAACCAGTGGCTCAAGTCCTGACTCATAAATTGGCATGATTCCTTTTTTCAGCCCTTCAATTTTTTTCTGGTCTATGTCAATACACGTGACATCAATTCCAACTTCTGCAAAACAGGCTCCCGTTACTAATCCTACGTATCCTGTTCCAACAACTGCTACTTTCATTTCTTTTTTGATTATTTACTGCAATTTTAAGCCTAACGTGAAGATAAGAACTTCAACATAAGTTTAATAGGATGTTTTCATCGATAATTGACACAATATGAACTACGAGAGTTTTTGCTGCCAGTTCCAAGCATCTTTTAGAGAATCCTCCAATGTCTTTTCAACTTCCCAGGATAAAATGTTTTTCGACTTACTTGCATTGGCATAAACCTTTTCAACATCACCTTCTCTTCTTGTACCGATTTGGTAATTCAACTTTAAGCTGTTTACCTTTTCAAAGGTCTGAATCACTTCCAAAACACTGTTGCCTTTTCCGCTTCCAATATTTATAAAGTCTAAATGACTTTTATTCATGTCATTCAAAACTTCAAGAGATCGTACATGTGCCTTTGCCAAATCTTGTACATGGATATAGTCTCTGATACAAGTCCCGTCTTTGGTGTCGTAATCATTACCATAGACTGTGATCATTTCTCTTATGCCGGCCGCAGTTTGCGTAATGAACGGGACAAGGTTGTTTGGAACACCTAAAGGTAATTCTCCTATTAATCCTGAGGGATGTGCTCCAATCGGATTGAAGTATCGTAATGCAAATGCCTTAATATCTACGCCACTTTTAAAGGTGTCTTCGATGATATCTTCACAAATCTGCTTGGTATTACCATAAGGAGATTCTGCTTTCTTTTTGGGAGAGAGTTCTGTTACTGGGAGTTGATCGGGTTGACCATAAACAGTACAAGAGGATGAGAAGACTAAGTTTATTGTCCCATATGCTTTCATCAGTTTCAAGAGAAGTATTAATGAACCTACATTGTTGTCATAATATTCTAGGGGTTTTTCAACTGATTCACCAACTGCTTTCAAGGCAGCAAAATGAATTACACCATCAATATTTTCAGCTTTGAAAACTGAAGTCATGAATTTTTCATCACGACAATCTCCTTCGTAGATTTTGGTTTCATGACCTAATATCTCTTTAAGCCCTTCTAACGTTGATTTTTCTGAGTTACAGAAGTTATCAACTATAATTGGTGTGTAGCCAGCATTAGTGAGTTCTACAACAACATGAGAGCCAATATATCCTGCGCCTCCGGTAACTAGTATATTCATATTTGTGGTATTCATCACAAAAGTATCAGGTTACACGATAAAATCGTAAAGGACTGCTATTTTTGTACCTTAAATCTATTTGAATGTCAGACAAGGTAGAGAAGATAAAAAAGGAGTTAGAGTTGTTCAGTGTGAATGGCAAAGAGGAGTTAGAAAATTTCAGAATGAAATTTATTAGCAAGAAGAGTGAAATAGGGACTCTTTTTGGTGAGATGAGAAATGTTGCTCCAGAGCACCGTAAATCATTTGGTGAAAAGGTTAATGAATTGAAAAATTTGGCTCAGGATAGATTTCAATTTCACATTGAATCCTTGTCTTCTGGTGAAAGTACATCTGAAAACCATTCCGATCTTACCTTGCCACCTGTCAAATCCTCTTTTGGCTCAATTCATCCTTTAACTTCCACCAGACAGAAATTCATTGAAATATTTGAAAGAATAGGATTTAATGTTTCTTCTGGACCTGAAATAGAAGATGATTGGCATAATTTCACAGCACTAAATTTTCCTGAGAATCATCCTGCAAGAGAAATGCAGGATACTTTTTTCATTGAGAAAAATCCAGATATAGCCTTAAGGACTCACACATCTTCTGTACAGGTAAGGGTCATGGAGAATGAGAAGCCGCCTATAAGAACACTTTCCCCAGGGAGAGTGTTTCGAAATGAAGCTATTTCCGCGAGGGCACATTGTGTTTTCCATCAAATGGAAGGGCTGTATATAGATAAGGGAGTATCGTTCGCTGATTTAAAACAGACATTGTACCATTTCGCAAAAGAAATGTTTGATAAGGATACTAAAGTTAGATTTAGACCGTCTTACTTCCCTTTCACTGAACCAAGTGCCGAAATCGATATATCATGTCAGATTTGTCATGGAGATGGCTGTAACATCTGTAAATACACAGGTTGGGTAGAAATTGGAGGGTCGGGAATGGTTGATCCGAATGTCTTGTTGAATAGTGGGATTGATCCAGAGGAATACACCGGCTTTGCATTTGGAATGGGGATAGAAAGAATAACGATGTTAAGACATCAAATCACTGATTTGCGCCTTTTCACTGAAAACGACATTCGTTTTCTTAAACAATTCTCAACACTATGACAGTTGATTTAATCAAGAAAGTTGGTGTTATCGGTGCTGGTACAATGGGGCAAGGTATTGCTCAAATTTGTGCAATGGCTGGATTAGAAGTCATTCTGTATGATTTAAATGAAGCTTCTTTAAGTGTTGCGGTTGCTCAAATAGAAAGCAATCTCTACAAAGGTATTGAACGAGGTAAAGTAACAGCCGCACAAAAGGACCAAACACTGTCTAATATAAAAGTTATCAATGAACTTGAATTACTTCAATGCGACTTGGTCATTGAGGCAATAATTGAGGACCTTGAAGTTAAAAGGAAGCTGTTTTTGAAACTTGAGGCCATTAATGATAAGGAGACAATTTTTGCTTCTAATACATCTTCAATTCCAATAACCCGAATTGCTGCTGTATTAAAATTCCCTGAACGATTTATTGGGATGCATTTTTTCAATCCTGCACACATTATGAAATTGGTGGAGGTAATTTCGGGTGCTTCTACAAATGAAGAGGTTGCCAAAATGATTTATGAACTTGCACTTAAGCTGGGTAAGGTGCCTGTAATGGCGAAAGACGCTCCTGGCTTCATTGTCAACCGTGTGGCGCGTAATTATTATGTTGAAGGACTAAAACTCCTTGAAGAAGGTGTAGCAGACGTTAATTCAATTGATAGCCTTTTGGAAGCTTCTGGATTTAAAATGGGGCCCTTCAGACTAATGGACTTGATTGGAGTAGACACGAATTTTTCAGTAACCACATCAATGTTTAATGCATTTCATCAGGACCCTAAGTTTAGGCCATCAAGAATTCAGGAACAAAAAGTAGACGCTGGCTACCATGGTAGAAAATCAGGTAAAGGGTTTTATGATTACTCGTCCTAGAGTAAATCTTCGATTAATTTATCGATAGTTATTCCTTCAGCTTCAGCCTTAAAATTACGTACAATTCTATGTCTTAAAATTGGTTTGGCGACTGCTTGAACGTTTTCAATGTCAGGAGAGTATTTCCCGTTAAGAAGTGCATCACATTTAGCTGCAATAATTAAATTTTGCGAAGCCCTTGGTCCAGCACCCCATTCAATATAGTCGTTTGTTGAGGCTGGGGCCTTAGAATTTCCAACACGAGTTTTATGAACCAACTCGACAGCATATTCGACAACATTGTCTGCTACAGGAACTCTACGTACCAAATGTTGGTAGGCCATTACTTCTTCTTTTCCCAGCACTTTATTCACAACATTGTCAACGTCAGTAGTTGTGCTTTTTACAATATCCACCTCTGATTCGAAAGAAGGGTAGGTCAATTGAATGTCGAAAAGGAATCTATCTAATTGTGCTTCAGGTAATGGATAAGTACCTTCCTGCTCAATTGGGTTTTGGGTAGCCAAGACAAAGAATGGTTTGTCTAACATATAACTTTGACCAGCAATTGTGACTGAGTATTCCTGCATTGATTCAAGCAGAGCAGCCTGAGTTTTTGGAGGAGTTCTGTTAATTTCATCTGCTAAAATGATATTGGAAAAAATGGGGCCTTTGATGAATTTGAAATTACGGTCTTTGTCTAGAGTTTCAGCTCCAAGTATATCTGAAGGCATTAAGTCAGGAGTAAATTGGATCCTATTAAAACTTAATTCAAGGGCAGAAGATATTGTAGAAATCAATAAAGTTTTTGCTAATCCAGGTACACCAACCAAAAGACTATGTCCTTGACAAAAAATAGAGGTCAATAAAAGTTTGACAACTTCCTCTTGGCCAATAATTACTTTTGATATTTCTTTTTCTAGACTCTTAAAATCTTTAAAAAATTTGTCTGCTAAAGCGACATCAGACTGTGATTCTGTCATTTGTTAGTTGTTTTTTATTATACCACATCTATTGTATTCTGGGTCAATTTCAATATAAACCTCTAGAATTTTTGCGTCAAGGTATTCATTTCTTTTTTCCCCTTTTTTCATTTGCATTGTGGCATTTTTTAATTTTTCATAATCATCCTTCAAATTTGCTTTATGAGGCGGTATTTCTTTTTTGAAATAAAGAATTCTAATTGCAACACTATTTGGCAATTGTACAAATGATGGTCTCGAAATTTGACCAACCTCTAATGAATCTAAAGCGAAAAATAACGTTGGGTCCATATTGTCTGCCGGAATCCTATTTGAACCAGTTGGGCCACTTATAAAACCACCATTTCTTTTTGTACCCTCGTCATCCGAAAATTGTTGTGCTGCTTCTTCAAAACTTATACTGCCGGTATTTATGGCATTTCGAAGGCTGTCTAAAGAGTTTTTTACATCTTGTAAATCTTGTTCAGATGGTTTTGGAACAATTATTATATGGCGAGTGTCATACTCATTTCCTCTTCTTCCAAGCAGTTGGATTAAGTGAATGCCAAAAGAGCTTTCAACCGGCATAGAATATTCTCCTACTTTCAATGTTAATGCTGCCGCTTCATAGGCAGGGTCCATATTCCCCCTTGACTGAAATCCAAGATTACCACCAGTAGTCTTTGTTGGTCCTTCAGAATAATCAAGTGCTACTAAGTCAAAATTCCCACCTTGATTGATTAATTTGTCTCTAGCTTCAAGGAGTCTATCAATTACCTTTTGTTTGGCAGCTTTATTGGCTACTGGGCTTCTAACAATCATTCCCGCTTCATATTCTCTACTATAAAGTGGCAAACTATCACTTGGAATAGTGTTAAAGAACCTTTTAATATCCGAAGGAGTCACTTTAACATCAGCCAGAATGAAATCCTCTTGTTCTTTAATTAGCAACTGTTCTTGAACTGATGGGCGGAGCTCGTCCATAAATTGGTCTATAGTTTTGCCGAAAGCTTGAAGAATTGCCTGTTCGGATCCATATTGCTGAATCACACGTTGCATTCGACCTTGCAGCTCATAATCTACGCGACTTTCCGAGACGGTCGTTGAATCTATTTCCGCCATCGCCAACATTATCTTTCCTTCAATAAAACTTTGCAAGATGAGACAGCGTGCATCCCCATCAAATGTTCGAGCTTGTTCGCTGGAGAGGAAATTAATGTAAGATTTCTCCAACTCACTTTTTAAGATAATGTTTTCATCAACCTTGGCGATGATTTTATCCACAACCTGCCCTTCTTGGGCATTTGCCCTATTCGATAAAGCAAAAACAGCAATAATAGAAAGCCCAACCCACTTATTTAAAAATTTCGAAATCCTCATTTTCCTTTGCTCGTTCATAAATTCCATTCTCCAAATTCTTCGCCAAATCTACTCTGCGCTTATTTAATATAATGTTTTTGATATCATCCTTGACAAACTCCAACGGGGATGTTTCATCAGAAATCTTATACCTATCAATTTTGAAAAGGTAAAGATAGCTAGAATCACTTTCTTCAACGTACCTATTTCTAGACAAGAATTGAATTTTATTTGAGATTGTTGAAAAAGGGGAGTTTTTTATCACCTCATTAAAATTTATCCAAGTAGAATCTTCTAAAGAATAATTACTGGCAAATTGAAGTGAATATGATTTTAATTCCTCAAGGTCTTCTGGTCGGTTCGATTTGATCCACCTTCTAGCATTCGAAATTTTTGGTGCTTGATTGGAAACTTTGATAAATCTACCTTGGATGATATTTTGTTTAAGAATAAAATTCTTCAAGTTATCATCGTAGTAAGATAAAATTTCTTGTTGGGTCACCTCGTTGTTAAGTGCCTGATTAACTTTTAGTTTTTGATATTCATACGATATTAATGCATACCTATAATCAGCAACTCTTCGATCAATTTCAGACTGATCGATTTGAACATTATTTGCAGCTTCTAAAATAAGCAGCTCTTTCTTTACCCAATTGGTGACAAACTTCTGAGTAATAAGCAAGCTGTCCTGAAGAGAAGTCCCATTAGGCACAAGCCCTTCAAGCTCTTCTTTGAAAAGGAAGCTGGAACGGACACGCGCCACAATATTTTCCTCTTGTGATTCTATTGAGTCTCCATTATTTAAACTCAAAAATTCACATCCATAAATGAGGCTAAGCAATAAGAAGAGGGCGATATGTTTTTTTTGCCTAATCACGTTCGACAACTAATGAACTCACTGCTTTTTTACTTATTTTAATTTTATTCTTTTTTCTGAGTGCCTTGATCCACTTTGCATCAAGTGCATCCTGATAATCTGAAATGACAAGCCCTTTAATCTCATTCAATTCGTAATAACCTTCAGGAATAATTTTGTCTATCCAGTAAAGTTTTAAATTATTTGAATCAGAAATGATACTTGCTGATTTCCAAAGACTTCCCGCGAAAATAGGTAATTCATCTTGTTCAAAATGCCTTTTTACAATTTTTAACAAGGCCATTTCCTCAGGGCTTAAGTTTTCAGCTAATGCACTTTTCAACGCCTCGATGTTTGTTGTGCTTTTAGCGAGTGCTGAAATTTTTGGTATCATATAAACCGAGTCTACTTCAATTATATAGACTTCAGCACGTTGATTTGCTGGGAAATCCTTTCTATGAATTTTGTAAAACTCATTGAGTCCAAGAGTATCTTCTATCGCCTTGTTCCAAACTTTGCTTTCCATAATTTCGAATAGCATTATACCTTCTCGGTATTCATTAATTAAATATTGATGCTCGGGATACTTGGTAGGGATCAAAGCCTCTTCGTATTTTATTAACTCATCATATTCATATTGTTGATAGAGACTCCAAAGAGAGTTGCTGGTAATAGGTTCAACTTGGTCTGTGTTCAGGAGGTAGCCTATAAAATCATTGTCTTTAATTTCCTTATCCCCAACTTTGAAAATTATGGAGCTCTGTGGCGCAGTGGCAATTGTATCAGATTGGAGCAGTGAATTGATCATGTCATTTATCAAGCTTATATCTTGCTCAAATCCGTTCTCATTCTTGAGTTTTTTAATTAGAGCTCCTTTGTCTGACTGATTCCTTCCCGACCGTTTTATGTTATTAAGAATGTCACTTCTAATTTCATTTAGAGGTTTAGTGGATTCTTTAGCTTCTAGTTTAAGTATATGCCAGCCAAACCTACTTTTGACAGGAGTGCTAAATTGGCCAACCGAATCCAATTCAAAACCTGCATTTAACAGCGGTTCAGGGAATTGTCCAACGCTATAAAATGGCAAGGAGCCACCTTTAAGCTTAGTGTTTGTGTCCTCTGAAAAAGAAGCGCAAAGAGTACGCCAGTCGCCACCATTTAACAAGGAGTCATATGCCTGTTGAATAATTTCCTTTGCACGTTGTGGAGATTTATTTGATCCAGTTATAAATATGTGAGCCGTTTTTATACGGCCTCTAGCCGCTCTCTTGTCCAGTACCTTAATAATATGGTACCCAAATTGAGTTCTAATTATTTCTGAGACAGTTCCTTCCTGCGTTTCGTAGGAAGCACTTTCAAACGGGTATACCATCGCGAAAGCCGTGAAGTAACCTAATACGCCACCGGCAGATGCAGAACCGTCTTCTGAATTCTTTCTTGCTAATTCTGCAAAGTCCTCACCGTTTATGGCTCGGTTTCGCAGTGCGGAAATTTTGTTAAATATTCTTAGTGTATCTGAAGGGCTTGCGGATTTCGGAATCCTCACTAATATATGCGCGACATTGGTCTCATATTGGAGCCTATTGTATGCCTCTTCAACTAGTTCTTCGTCTAAATTTGAATTTTGTAAATAAGGTTTCTTTATTTGATTAGAATAGGTATTAAACTCATTTAGAAAAGTAGTAATAGTGTCAATACCTAGGGAATGGGCTACTTTTACCTTGAGTTTGAAGTTGATAAATTGTTCAAGATATTGAAGCAAAGAATCTTCGTTAATCGAGGTTTCCTTATCCCTGTTTTTGTTAAATGCATAAAGGAATTCTCCAGATAATATTGGTTCATCATTAATTCTGGCTACCTCTATTTCGCTTTGATAAGCACTAAGAATATTTGGACTAATGAATACTAAAAGAAAGAGAATTCTTAACATGTTCTGCATAAATCAAGATCAAAAATCTACTTTCTTGTAAAGGCGCAGGGAGTTTTGATTCTTAGAGCTTTTGAATTTGATTTCATCCATTATCTTTTTTACAAGCATGATTCCCATTCCGCCCTTTTGCTTTGACTTTATTAATTCACCCAATACAGGCTCATTGTATTTTAGTATATCAAATGCCGCTCCTTTATCAATGATTTCAAACCAAATGCCTTGTTTTTTAACTTCTATTATAATTCGAACATAGTCATTACTGTCTTCTGGTTGGCCATGAATAATGATATTGGCGCATACTTCATCCACTGCCAATACCATCATATTAGTTTCCAATTCAGTCACTTGATGCTTTTGTAACACTTCGGTCACAAACCTTCTCATTTGCCTGAGTTTGTCTTTACTTGGGGGTATGTCGAAACTATAATTCATTAGATTCCAGCCAATACTTCTTCTTTATTAGATTTAATTGTTAATAATTGGTCAAGGCCAAGCATGTTAAATACATTCATCACTTTTTCTGAAAGCCCGAATAAAATAAAGTTGATTTCTTTTTCTTCTATTTCACCAATGTGAGACATAAATACGCCTAATCCAGCAGAAGAAATATAGTTGAGTTTGGTACAATCAACGAGAATTATTTTGTGGTCTTCCTCTATTGATTCTTTGATACTGTTATCCAAATGAATGGCCGAACTTGCATCTGCCTCTCCTTCTACGGTAATGAGTAAGTAATTGTTTTCTATATCTTTATGTATTTCAATCATCACTTTATTCTTTAATATTCAACGTCTTTTACTTGAATTTGATCACCACCATAGTGTAGTCATCATTTAAATCTTCGTTACCACAGAATTCATAGAGCTTTCCTATAAATACTTTTTGGATCATGACAGGATCATAATGTGCATTCTGATCAAGTAAAACTTGCAAGCGATCATAGCCGAACTCATCCTTTTCACTATTTGTAGCTTCTGATATTCCATCGGTATACAACATAACAATGTCGTCCTTGGCAAACGTAATTTTATTAACATTTACAAAATTCGCATATTTTTCATTTCGTAAAATACCTAGTCCTAGTCCTTTTGTTTCAAGGTATTTGGACTTTTTATCCTTTTTGGAGTAATAGAGTGTAGGGCAATGGCCGGCCCTTGAAAATTCAATTGATCGCTCCACTGTATTAATTATAAAATAGGAGAGGGTAATAAATGATTTCTTTTCTAAGCACTTACTCAAGGCAGAATTTGCCTTAATCATGAAGTCCTTAGCTGAAAGGTCAAGTTGGGCTAAACTTTGAAATATGCCCTTCATTTGGGACATGTGAAATGCAGCTGATGTTCCATTGCCGGAAACATCTCCAATCACAACGGCAAATTTGTGGTCTTCGAGTTTAAAAGTATCATAATAGTCACCACCAACTTCTGCCGCTGCTTCAGTAAATGCATGAATTTCAAAATGCTCATCATGATCCAATGTTTTAGGAATTAGAGCACGCTGAACACTTTTAGCAATGTTCAGCTCTTCTTTATAACGCTCGTTTTCAAGTGCATCACCCAACAGCCTAAAATTCTCTACTGAAATAGCGGCCTGACTTGAAAACGTGTTAATGATGTTAATTATCTCAGAATTAAAGCCGTCAGATACTTCTTTCAATAAGTACATCTGTCCAGCAATTTTATTTTGAACAACGAGAGGCACAATTAGTGCAGAGCGGAAATTAGATTTTTTGAAATTGACTAATATTCTGTCTTCATCTGAAGCCTTGCCCAGCGGTGTTTTTAATAAATATTTGTGTTTACCTTGTTTAATCTGACGTTTCGTTTCATTCAAGTTTACATGACTAATATTTTTTGTTCTCAACAGTGGTTCCCCATTGACCTTGTTAATTTCTACCCAACCGGCATCAGCATAAACCGCGCTCATCGCACTTTTTAATAGGACGTCAAAGATTTGGTTTTCATTCTCACCTTGTTGTATGGACTGGCTTAATCGTTGAAAATTAATGGCTTCTTCCAGTTTTTGCTCGAATACGGATGAAGTGGGTAGGTTGAATAAGATTACCAAGAAAGAAAAAAGGCTGTATGCTAATAGAAAAGTAAAGAGGGTAACAACATATAAGTTGTCAATGGAATTTAGGAACCTCAGGCTTTCAGATTCGGGGGTATAAACTAATCTGAAAAAGTAGATGAGATAAATAGAGATCAAAAGGATAAGCAAGATACTTTTCCATTTTTGCTTGAAATTTAAATAAGCAACCCATTTTAAATTTGCCGAAAGAATCAAAGCAAGCAATACCAAAATTCCGAAAAGCAATTTGAAAATGATACTTGATTGTAAAGTGAGCCCTGTGAAATTGAAGAAAATACAGGCCATTAAAAGTCCTTCAAATACGTTCCAATAGATCACTAATCGCCTAGATTTCTGGTAAAGGACTAACTTTTTCCAGACTGTAAAAGTGGAAATGAGAAATACTGATATTAGGGCAAAATTTATGTTATAAAATAGTGTATTGGTGAGCCAGTGGTCAGCCAACGTAGTATCTGCAATTGTAGCGTAAAAAAGCTCTGAAGCAAGGGAAATGACAGTTGTTACCAAGCCTATTGCAAAAACCCGCCAAAGTAAATCAACGAAGTTACTGCTCTCAACTTTCTTGATACTGATCCGATAGTAGACAATGAATGAGATGAAGAACAGGTCAAGGAGGAGTGCAGGGAGCTGTTTGGAGATACCCAGATTGACTTCATAAATCTTATCAAAAACCTGTAGGCCATTAACAAAAGTAAGAGCGACCCACAGGAGTATTCCTATGACCATCGTCAATCTTAAAATCATCTTACTTGTAGGCTTAAAATTCATTGGTTTTTGAAGACCCGAACTTACAAATTAATCAAAAACGTAATGTCATTTAACTAATTCTTTAAGTATTCAATAAAGGGTATTGTAATCTATCTCAATTTGACCCCTAAATCAACTAATTGTTCCTCAGCAACTGCTGAAGGAGAATCGATCATCATGTCCCTTCCTGAAGTGTTTTTTGGAAATGCGATATAGTCTCTAATAGAATCAGTACCACCAAACATGGCGCAAAGTCTATCAAAACCAAATGCCACGCCACCATGTGGTGGAGCACCATATTCAAAGGCTTCCATTAAAAAGCCAAACTGTGCTTTCGCTTCCTCTTCGGTAAATCCGAGGTGTTTGAACATCAACTGTTGTGTTGCTTTATCATGGATCCTGATAGAACCTCCTCCTATTTCAACACCATTAATAACCATATCATAAGCATTGGCTCTTACGTCTCCTGGAGATTTATCCAGTAAATCAAAATCTGTCTTTAACGGGGAAGTAAATGGATGGTGCATGGCATGGTACTTTCCAGTTTCTTCGTCTAGTTCAAGTAAAGGAAAATCCACAACCCATAATGGACTGAAAACATTACGATCTCTTAAGCCTAATTCAGAACCCATGTGTAAACGCAATTCATTCATTTGCTTCTGCGCCTCATTTTCTTTTCCTGAAAGCACTAAGATTAAGTCTCCCGCTTCGGCATTGGCAGCTTTTGCCCATTCGGCCAAGTCTTCTTGTGAATAAAACTTATCTACGGAAGATTTGAATGATCCATCAGCATTGCACTTTAGATAAACCATTCCTTTTGCTCTAACCTGAGGTCTTCTGACAAATTCAGTAAGCGCATCTAATTGTTTTCTGGTGTATTCGGCACAACCTTTGGCGCAAATTCCAACGACCAATTCAGCTTGGTCAAAAACATTAAATCCTTTGTTTTGAGTTTGCTCATTTAATTCAACAAACTCCATTTCGAATCTGATGTCTGGTTTGTCACTGCCATAGCGCTTCATAGCTTCGGCATAAGTCATATGAGGAAATTCATTCAATTCAACTCCTCTGACTTCTTTGAAAAGATGTCGCACCATTCCTTCAAAAAGATTTAGCACATCATCTCTTGTGACAAACGCCATTTCACAATCAATCTGTGTAAATTCTGGCTGGCGGTCAGCACGTAAATCTTCATCTCGGAAACATTTCACAATTTGAAAATACTTGTCAAAACCAGAAACCATCAACAATTGTTTGAAAGTCTGAGGCGACTGTGGCAAGGCATAAAATTGACCCTGATTCATTCTTGAAGGGACTATAAAGTCTCTTGCTCCTTCTGGAGTAGACTTGATCAAAACAGGAGTCTCAACTTCTATGAAATCCTGATTTGCCAAATAATTTCTTATGGCATTCGCAAGTTTACTTCTCATTTGAAGCTTCTCACGGATCACGTTTCTCCTTAAATCAAGATAACGGTATTTCATTCTTAGGTCTTCACCACCATCCGTTTCATCTTCTATGATAAAGGGAGGTACTTTTGAGGCATTAAGCACTTCAAGGCTTTCTACTTTGATCTCAATTTCACCTGTGGTAATTTTATCGTTTTTAGCATAACGCTCCGAAACAGGTCCAGAAGCTGAAATGACGAATTCACGACCAAGTGATCGGGCGGTCTTTAGAATTGCAGCAGCAGTAGCACCTTCTTCGAAAAGTAATTGTGTAATTCCATACCGGTCACGCAAGTCAACCCATAACATGCCGCCTTTGTCACGGACACGCTGTACCCAACCGCATAAGGTTACTTGCTCGTTTACTTGTGCAATTCTAAGTTCTCCACAATTATGTGTTCTCAACATGATGATATTTGTTAATTTCAGGCTGCAAATTTAACAATTGTTTTAGCTATTAATAACCAATTCTATGACGCTATCTGTATTTTCTGATGAACATTTCATGAAGGAAGCCTTTAAGCAGGCTGAATTGGCTTTTGAAGAAGGAGAGGTGCCGGTAGGTGCTGTGATTGTTGCTGAAAATAGAGTGATTGCAAGAGCGCATAATCAAACCGAAAGGTTGACAGATGTTACAGCTCATGCCGAAATGTTGGCTTTGACCTCAGCTTTTAATTATTTGGGAAGCAAGTACCTTCAAGACTGTACTCTTTATGTCACTTTGGAGCCTTGTGTGATGTGTGCTGGCGCGCAGTTTTGGTCACAATTAGGAAAACTGGTATACGGAGCGAGTGATTCTAAAAGGGGTTTTTCATTGCATGAAAAAAAAATGCTTCACCCGAGAACGGAAGTGAGTTCAGGTTTTTTAGCGGTAGAAAGTGAAGCTTTATTGAATCAATTTTTTTCTAAGCTGAGATAATGCTTATTTTGAACTAATATTTAAATAATAACTACATAATTATGGCTTTCGAACTACCAGAATTATCATATGCGAAAGATGCCTTAGAGCCGCATATCGATGCAAGAACAATGGAAATACATCATGATAAACATCATGCAGCATATACAAACAAGTTAAATGCAGCAATTGCTGGAACAGAGATGGAAGGCAAAAGTATTGATGAGCTTATGGCGAATCATACTGACAATGCCGGTGTAAGAAATAACGGAGGTGGATTTTATAACCACAGTCTTTTTTGGGAAATCATGTCACCAAATGGAGGAGGAGAACCTTCAGGAGAGTTGGCTGATGCCATCAATAGTGCTTATGGTTCTTTTGATGAGTTCAAAGCTGCATTCGCAAACGCGGCTGCTACTAGATTTGGTTCTGGTTGGGCTTGGCTTTGTGTGCATGCAGGCGGAAGGGTAGAGGTTTGCTCTACAGCTAATCAAGACAATTCATTGATGCCTGGTATTGGCTGTGAAGGAACTCCTGTTTTAGGACTTGATGTTTGGGAACATGCTTATTACCTGAATTACCAAAACAGGCGCCCTGATTATATCAATGCATTTTTTAATGTAATTAACTGGGACAAAGTAGCTGAGAATTACGCTGCTGGAATGTAAATTGCTTCTTATTGATATTTATGGCCATCATTTATGATGGCCTTTTTTATTTGGTTTTTTCAGCTAATAACCCTTTTAACTCACTCAGTTCATCTCTCAATCTGGCGGCTTCAATGAAATCCAATTCCTTGGCTGCTTTTTCCATTAATTTTCGAGTGTTCTTAACCATTTTCTCCAAACCAGTTTTGTCCATATAGGCCACAACAGGATCGGCAGCCACAGAGTGAGCATCACTCTCTACATAGTAGCTCTTTTTCCCTTTTTTGGAATCCGCAACAGAAGTCTGACCCATGATGGCTTCTTTGGACTTTTTAATGGTAGTAGGAGTTATGCCATGCTCCTTATTATACTCCATTTGCCTTGCGCGCCTTCTATTGGTTTCATCAATGGCCGTTTGCATTGAGCCCGTCATTTTATCCGCATACATGATTACTTTACCATTTTCATTTCGAGCCGCACGACCAATGGTCTGTACCAATGAACGTACATTTCTCAAGAATCCTTCCTTGTCAGCATCAAGTATGGTAACCAAAGATACTTCAGGTAAATCAAGCCCTTCTCTCAAGAGATTTACACCAACCAGTACATCAAAAATCCCAAGCCTTAGCTCTCGTAAAATTTCAACACGGTCAAGGGTGGTAACTTCTGAATGTATATAGCGACATTTTACACCAGCCCTACCCAAATAAATAGTTAATTCTTCCGCCATTCGCTTAGTCAAAGTGGTGATTAACACACGTTCTTCTAATTTGACTCGAATATCTATTTCCACTAATATATCATCAATCTGATTTAAGCTTGGTCGTACTTCAATGATTGGATCAAGTAAACCTGTTGGTCGAATGATTTGCTCAATGACGACACCTTCAGATTTTGTTAATTCATATTCGGCAGGAGTGGCACTTACATAAATAGTTTGGTTAGTAAGCGCTTCAAACTCCTCAAACTTTAGAGGTCTGTTGTCAAGAGCCGATGGTAATCGAAACCCATACTCTACTAAATTTTCTTTACGAGACCTGTCGCCTCCCCACATTGCGCGCACTTGGGGTAATGTGACGTGGCTTTCGTCAATCACCATTAAAAAATCGTCTGGAAAATAATCGAGCAGGCAGAAAGGTCTTTGGCCAGCTGTTCTTCTATCAAAGTAGCGGGAGTAATTTTCTACACCAGAACAATAACCTAGCTCGCGCATCATTTCGATGTCAAATTCGGTGCGTTCTTGAATTCTTTTTTTCTCTAAAAACCTGCCATCCTCTTCGTATTGATCCAGACGCATTACTAAATCATCCTGGATTTCATGAATGGCGGTTTGTAAAGTATCTTTTCCCGTTACGAATAGATTGGCTGGAAAAATTGTGATGTCCGTCTCATCAGAAATCTTTTTTCCAGATACAGGATCGATTCTTTGAATCGCTTCAATTTCATCTCCCCAGAAATAAATGCGATAAGCAAAATCACCATAAGCGATGAAAATATCTACGGTATCTCCTTTAACCCTGAACGTACCTCTCTTGAATTCAACTTCCGTACGGCTGTACAATATGTCAACAAAAGCAAAAAGCAATTTATTTCGAGAAATGGTTTGACCGACCTCAAGCTTGACAATGTTCTTTCCGAATTCTTCAGGATTACCAATACCATAAATACAAGACACCGAAGCGATAACAATTACATCTCGCCTACCAGTTAGTAAGGAAGAAGTGGCACTTAATCTGAGCTTTTCAATTTCATCGTTAATGGAAAGGTCCTTTTCTATATAAAGGTTACTGCCTGGGATAAATGCCTCAGGCTGGTAATAATCATAGTAAGAGATAAAATATTCTACAGCATTTTCAGGGAAAAACTGTTTGAATTCTCCATAAAGCTGGGCTGCCAATGTTTTGTTATGACTTAATATCAGAGTAGGCCGTTGCGTTTCTTGAATAAGGTTGGCAATTGTAAAAGTCTTACCAGAACCAGTAACACCAAGTAAGACTTGAGATTGTTCACCCGAATCTATTCCTGCTTTAAGTTGCTTGATGGCCGCTGGTTGATCACCTGTCGGCTCGAAATCTGAAATTATTTTGAAATCCATTGATGGATAAACATACGTGATTTATAATCAAATGATGCGATTATTTGTTCCAAATCTCCCAAGCTTTTTCAGCTTGACCGTGAAGCATTTCTAATCCGTTTTTAACCCAGCAGTTTTTATCAATTCCTTTTTGCATAAAGGCAGTGAGTAGCGGTTTATACACCAAATCAAAAAGTAAATGTTCTTCCGTTAATTGATTATAGGGCAATTCTGGTAATGTCTCTGTATTAGGTGACATGCCAAGGGGAGAAGCATTAATTATTAGATGTGAAGTTTTGAAGGTTTCAGAATTTTCTAATTCAGAATATGTCAATTGACCTTCTATTGGTTTACGAGAAACAAATTTGTTCTGAATTGCCAAATCATCTAATATTGCTTTTACTGCTTTTGAAGCTCCACCTGTACCTAGAATTATGGCTTTTTCAGGTAGTGGTTTTGATCCCAACCATTTGATTAAGGAGCTTTTGAAGCCATCATAATCCGTATTGTAACCCTTCAGTTTGCCGTTTTTAATGGTGATCGTGTTTACTGCCCCAATAATTTCGGCTTTTTCATCCAACTCGTCCAAATAGGGAATGACTTGTTGTTTATATGGGATGGTGATATTGAGCCCTACAAGATTTGGAGTCGCTTTAATTAATAAGGGTAACTCCTCAATAGTTTTAATCGGATATAGTTCGTATTGGGCATCTTCAATTCCCTCTTTTTCAAATTTCTCAGAAAAGAATTTTTTTGATAAGGAATGACTTATCGGAAATCCAATAAGGCCGAATTTCCGCATGGCTTAATTTTCTGGGTTTAACATGGCCGCAATTCTGTCGATTGTAAACACCAAAAGTAATCCGCCTGCTGCAAATAAAACTGCCTGAAGGAAGAACGACTCATGCCCAGTTTTTGCCAAATATTCATCTGGGAAAATATTTCTTTCAATCAATGGTTTGACTTCGCCATGTCGGTCGACAAAGGTTTTGAGTGTTTCCTTCCATGGCCACACCTTATAAAGAGAACCGAGCATAAAACCTGCAAGTATACCAATAGTGACTTGATAGTATTTTTTTAATAACCAACTCACTAAACGACTAAAGCTTAAAATACCTACTAAGCAACCAGCGGCAAAAATTAATATGTCAACAATCCTAAACTCTTTCAAAGCGCTTAAGACATATTCGTATTTTCCAAAAAGGAGTAAAATAAATGAGCCAGAAATTCCTGGAAGAATCATCGCACAAATGGCAACAGCTCCAGCGACAAACAAAAACCAAGCACCCTCGGGTGTTTCTGCTGGTGTAGAAGAGGTGATAAGATAAGCAATGACTGCACCAATAATTATGGCGAAGAGCACGCCAATATTCCAATGTTTGATGGACTTTAAAACGATCAATGCCGAAATTATAATAAGACCAAAAAAGAAAGACCAGACCTGAATAGGGTAGGTTTCAAGCAAGCCAACCATAACAGTGGCTAATGAGAGCACACTTGTACCTATTCCTGCAAGTAAAGGGAAAAGGAAGTTTCCATTTACATGATTCCAGAGGGCCTTAATCTCAAACTTTCTAAGTAAAGCCAACGCTTCCAGATCGACTTTTTTAATCGATTCTAGAAGTGTTTCGTAAATGCCAGTTATGAAAGCAATTGTACCACCTGAAACACCGGGCACAACGTCCATACTTCCCATACCCATTCCTTTGAGGTAAATTAGGAAGTACTTTTTAAAGTTTTGCATTTTTACTTGGTGAGGAAATGATTGAAGGTATCCCCTCTCAGTCCTAACCTAATAGTTTCTAATGGTATAACTTCGTTCGGAGCAATATTACCTAAGTTAACATTGGTACCTAAAAGTTTGATAAACCATACTTGTTGGGCTTTGATAGGTGCTTCCCAGATGATTTTTTCAGGAGGTATTTTTGTTAAAATTTCTTGAACCAATCCAGATCGAACTTCACCTGTCGCTCTAAAAAGGCCTACATTTCCTCCTTCACGAGCTTCACCAATTACTTTCCAAGCACCAGCATCTAGTTCTTTTTGCATTAATTCAATCCACATATAAGGAGGAATGATCTTTTCTTCATCTTTTGAACCTACCTCTGATAGCACAGTTACTTGCTCTTTAAGCTGAGAAATATACTCACACTTTTTATCGTGATCCAGTTCTATCGAGCCATCCGAAACTTCCGCAAAAGGCACGTCATATTTGTCTAATACTTTTCGAAAATCATCAAATTGATTTCTGACGATAAATGCTTCAAAAAGTGTTCCGCCAAAATAGAAAGGCATACCGGCTGCCCTATAAATGTCTAATTTTTCCTGCAGGTTTGGTGTTACGTAAGACGTTCCCCAGCCGAGCTTTACAATGTCAACATAATCGGCAGAGACGCTTAAAAAATCTTCTGTTTCTCTTATGCTAAGGCCTTTATCCATGGCCATTGTGAAACCTTTATCACGAGGTTTTTGTGTCCTTTCAGGAACATCATTTAAGAAATAATGCATTTAATCTTGTTTTCGGTATTGTTCAATAATTTTAAAAAGCGCTTTTTGGGTTTCTAATTTTGGAAAGAACTCATAAAGTACTTCGTGATTTTCAAAGTCCAAAATTAATGCATTTTCTAAATATGTAAACGCTTCTTTGTACCTACCTGCATTTATTTGGTAGACCGTCATTCTATAAAGCAACTCAGAAGCATCTGGACTTTCTTCTAACCCTTTATTTATCAAGTCAATGGCGCGATCCATATCGCCTTGCTCATAATAAATAAAAGACCAGTCTAACCAAAGATCCAGGTTATTAGGCTCAAGAAAAACAGCTTCTTGGTAAGATTCTGCAGCTGAAATCACATTTCCAGTCTTAAATTCTGCTTCAGCCACCGCTTGCCAGTAATTGCCATTTTCTGGATCGAGCTTTAAAGCCTTATTAAAAAAATGGATGGCTTCCAAATATTTTTCTTGATGACTTAAACAGCAACCTACTCCATACCAAGCATCTTCGTAGAATTGATCAGCCTTGGCTGCTTTACGATAATACTTGATGGCCAATTCATATTGCTCTAACCTTTCATATGCTGTTCCGATACAGCAATTTGTTTCGGCACTTGGTCCTTCATTTGAAAGCGTATTCTTATATGCTTCTAAGGCCTCAGGATATTTTTCTAGGGCCATATAAGAATTGCCTAAATTGAAATAAGCCGATGAGAAGGTATCATCAATGACAATTGCAAAATCATAGGCCTTTACAGCTTCCTCATACTTTTCGAGTTTGTTGTAAACTATACCCAAGTTATACCATGCGTAACAAGAATAGGGGTCTTTATCTATGAACTGTTGATAGTATGCAACACTGCCCTCCAACTCTCCTAATACATCTAAGCAATAGGCCAATTCATACAAGGCACTTTCATGATTGATATTAGCTTCAATTGCTTTTTTATAGACTTTAATTGCCTCTCTGAATTTAGAGTTTGTCTGGTATGTGAGACCGATGTTATAATAAATCTCAGATTTATCTTCGGCAAATTCGAGTGTACTGTACAGGATCTCAATAGCTTTATCGTAATCGCCCATGAAGGAATACAGCGTTCCCTTTACTGTATTTAAATCAACATCATTTGGATGTATGTTTTGCGCATTTTCAATTACTCGCATTGCCTCTTTATAGTCTTCTTTTCCTATAAGGCATTGCGCCATTAATAAACTAATTTCTTGTGAAAAGGGGTATTGTTCTATAGCTAATCGGCAAGCTTTCAAGGCTGTACCGTACTTGAGTCTTTCGAGGTAAAATTGAATTATTACCTCTAACTCAGTAACATCAAAAAAACTAAAGTTCTTTTGATTAAGTTGATCTTCAAATCTCTGTATTAGCCCTCTTTCTTCTTCTCTATTAGGATAGTCTTCCTGCATGCAATTACATTAGAAATGGTTAATTCAAAATAGTTAATTCTTCGATGTGAAACTATGAACGTAAATATTAATTTTCGGTTAATTAAAGATTATGCATCTTTTTTAATTCAGCAACTGACCAATTCACGGTTTCATCAATAGGTGTAAATTCAAAATTCAATGCTTTTTTAATTTTTTCATTCTCAAAACGGTAGTGCATTTGAGATAATTTTGCAGTATCACTAGTTATCATTGCGCCTTTTCCTGTTATCCTTGACCTTATGAATTCAAAAGTAACGGCTAATTTTAATAAGAATGCGGGGACAGGTTTTGCAGGTGCTTTTTTGCCGAAGGCTTTTGCGATTTTGCCAAAGAACTCTCCATAAAGCATACTTCCACCATTAAGTACAAATCGCTCATTTGTGATGTCTGATTCCATTAACTGAATGATGGCCCGCGAAACATCTCTTACATCCACGAAATTCACGGTTCCAGAGGGGTAATAAGCCTTTTCATCAAAGGCAAATTTGAATACAGACGTACTTCCCTTTTTCCAAATACCCGGGCCCAATACAATAGAGGGGTTGACAATTTTTACTTCTAAGCCTTCTTGTGCGCCCCTCCAAACTTCCAATTCTGAAAGGTGTTTGGAACGAGAATAAATGGAGTCATACTCTGTACCTTCCCAACGATCATTTTCATTGATATTAATTTGATTAGGTTTTCTACCCAGTGCTGCTACAGAGCTAATATGAGTATAATTTTTTATGCCAACTTTGAGACAAGCGTTTACTAAATCTGCCGTACCCTGCACGTTAGTTTTGAACATTGACGGCTCATCTCTTTTATCAAAAGAGATGATGGCTGCCCCATGAATGACGGCCTCAACACCTTTAAGTGCTTCCTCCAAAAACGAAGTGTCATCCATATTGCCTACAACCCATTCGATTTGATCGGTAATGTCCTCAAGCAATGTCATTCTGCTATTCTGTCTTTTAATAGCGCGTATTTTATATCCTTTTTTGAGAAGGTCTCTACATATAAAACTGCCGAGTAATCCAGTGGCTCCGGTAATAAATATCATATTATAAAAGGGTGTTATTGAGCAGATCTAAATCTAGCAGTTTCTTAAAATGTTTTGTATGCGTTGTTTGCTTCAAATATTCCATATGTCCAATATGGTGGCAATCAGTGCCCACGAAACTGACAATTTTTCTATCAATTAGTTTCTCGGCAAATTTTTGAACCGGTTTTGAATAGACGCCAGAGAGGGAGTTAAGGTTTAACTGAAAAAAGACGTTTCTATCGACCATCTCCTCAAGCAAATTGTCATCTTGAATTAAATACAAATAGCGCTCAGGGTGAGCATAAACGGGTTTGTATCCTTTGATAGTCATTTTAAAAGTAGCTTCCTTTAAGAAGGGAGGTTCATTAATAAAGGAGGTCTCGAAAAGCACGTAGTTATCACCGAATGTCATCAAAGGCTCATCATTGTCTAATTTTTCAATGAATGTTTCGTCCAAATAATATTCAGTGGCCGCCTCCATTTTAATAGGAATGTTAGCTTCGGCAATGGCTTTTCTCATCGATTCAAGACCATTATTTATGATTTCAGGACTGTTAGGGTAACTCTCCATCATGGTGTGTGGTGTAATAATTACCTTTTTATAGCCCAAATCGACCATGACTCGTAAAATATCGAGTCCTTCTTCAATAGTTTGAATCCCATGATGAATCCCAGGGATTAAATGAGAATGGATGTCCACCTCAAGTGGCAATACACTTGGGGGTAAAAGATTTTTTTTCTTAAATATGTCTAGTAGACTCAAAATGAAGGATTCGCCTTTAGTTCAGCAAAGGTAGGCAAAACCATATCTTTTTCAGAAACGATTGGGTTTTCAATTCCCCAATCAAGACCAAGCAATGGGTCGTTCCATAAAATTCCACCCTCAGACTCCTTGTTATAATAATTAGTACACTTATAAGCGAAGACGCTGTCTTCGAGTGCTGCAAATCCATGCGCGAATCCTGGTGGAACATATATTTGATTGTGCTGCTCTGCGTCAAGTATCACTTTGTGGTGCTGGCCAAAGGTTTTAGAGGTGGATCTAATATCTACTACGACATCAAACACTTTGCCTGTTAGTACCCTCACCAATTTTCCTTGGGCGAAAGGTGGTTTTTGAAAATGCAGCCCTCTTAATGTTCCTTTTACAGAAAAGGATTCATTGTCTTGAACGAATCCTGTTTCGATTCCAAATTCTTTGAAAGCAGATTCTCGATATGATTCAAAGAAAAAGCCTCTGCTATCTCCAAATACCTTTGGTTGTAATTCTATTAGACCTTCAATGCCTGTTTCTATTATCTCCATTTCCTAAAACTTGCTACCAAACTAACGGTTCAAATATTCAAATGAAATTGAATTGTGGTTTTTATGTTTGATTTGGGTGAAGTGTAATCTAGATTATAATCTATAAAGGCGTATTGTATTTTAGATTGGTTGTGATAAACGCTAATTTCGCCATTGAATATGGGAGGTTACGAAACCAGGAAAACGGAAAAGGATACAGCTGTTTTAGTTGCATTAATCAACAGGTATCAGTCTGAGGATAAGGTAATAGAATACCTTGATGAATTGAGTTTTTTAGCTGAGACAATGGGGTTGAATGTGGTCAAAACATTTACTCAAAGAATGGAGCGGCCAGAAATTAGAACATTTGTAGGAAAGGGTAAGTTGGAAGAAATTCAAACTTATGTGAATTCCGAAGATGTAGATACCGTGATTTTTGACGATGATCTTTCTCCTTCTCAAATGCGCAACTTGGAAAAGGAATTGGAAGTAAAACTCTACGATCGTAGTTTACTCATTCTGGATATTTTTCTAAAGAGGGCAAAAACTGCACAAGCCAAGACCCAAGTAGAACTGGCCAGGTCCAACTATTTACTACCTCGCCTGACAAACATGTGGACTCACCTTGAACGACAACGAGGAGGCACAGGTACAATGGGCGGATCCGGGGAAAAGGAAATAGAAACTGACAGAAGAAATATTCGAAATACGATCACTGTACTTAAAGATAAACTCGAGAAGATTGAAAAACAGAATGCAGTTCAGCGAAAATCTCGAACGGGAATTGTCCGTGTTGCACTAGTAGGTTATACAAATGTGGGTAAGTCGACAATCATGCGATTGATGACAAAGGCTGAAATTTTGGTTGAAGACAAGCTTTTTGCCACTGTAGATTCTACAGTTCGAAAGGTGGTAATTGAAACAGTACCTTTTCTTTTGTCCGATACTGTTGGCTTTATAAGGAAGTTACCCACTCATTTGATTGAGTCATTTAAATCAACTCTAGATGAAGTGAGAGAGGCGGATTTATTATTACATGTCGTAGATGTATCTCATCCATTTTTTCAAGATCAGATTGAAACCGTTAATAATACATTGGTGGATATTGGAGCAGCCGACAAACCGACTTTGATGGTTTTCAATAAAATTGATCAATTCAAAGATGATATAGAAGAAGAGATTCTAGAGGAAATGGAAAACCCACCACTTAGTCTTGAGCAGCTAAAGGCTTCCTACATTGGTAAAGGAGAAACGGAGGCCATCTTTATTTCTGCGACAAAAAAGGAGAATATTGCAGAATTGAGAAAAGTGATCTTCAAAGCTGTGGAGAAAAAGCACATGACCATTTTCCCGAATTACTTGAAAAACGAGTACTATTAAAGAGTGCCTGTCCATAAGGTCCGCCTATGTTGGTGTTCTTCACCAACATACATAGAAACTATCGTGACATTTTATCAAACCTAATATCACTTTTCTTTTAAATTGACTTCAAATTACTTGAGCCTAGAAGAGCTGTTTTCAATTAGCAAACTAATTGGATATGTGAATTCTGACTCTTATTAACAGGAAATAGCAATGGCTTGTTGGTGAAGAACACCAACAAGGGCGAGAAATCTACTAAACCATATTTACCATGGAGAGTAATCTATTTCGAGTCTTTTGATACCTATGGAAAAGGCAGAGAAAGAGAAAAATATTTCAAGTCTGCAGCCGGAAGAATTTTTCTTAGGAAGATACTTTCAAATGAATCAAAGGATTAATTACTTTTGCACTCCATTCTGGCCCCGTAGTTCAATGGATAGAATAGAAGTTTCCTAAACTTTAGATGCAAGTTCGATTCTTGCCGGGGTCACAAATCTTTCTCTTAATGTCCTTCCTTATATCAGACGCTAAATTCCTGATTCATTAATTATTTGAATACATTTGTCACATTGTTTTGGTTTCTTTCTTTCAAAGGAGGGAATTAAAAGGGAATCGGGTGTAAGTCCTGAACAGTCCCAGCTGCTGTAATCCTATTTTAGTTTACTGTATTTATCCACTGTCACGATATTTAATCTGGATGGGAAGGAATAGTAAATAGGGAAAGTCAGAAGACCTGCCATGACAATGGAAACTAAACGCTTTCTGAGGAAAAGCCCTAGTATGAACCATGTAAAAATAATATTCCTGTCTCTTGCTTTACTGCAGCTGTCCTGCAGTCAAAAAAGCAAAGAAGATCAATCCAATTTCCCAGATTTTGATGCGACTAGAGACTACTTTCCGTCAAAGGTTGAAATAGGTCATTCTATTGGCTTTGATGTAGTTTATCATAAAAACTATAAAGAACTTCACCTTTTTCGACACTATAATGATGTGGTCGATACGGTAAGTTTCTTACTCGTGCAAAGAGGTACTCCACCTCCGTCAAATAAAAAGGGTCTCTCAGTAATTCAAATTCCTGCGAAAAGAATTGTTGCCATGTCTACCACACATTTGGGCATGTTTGAGATGATGGAGTCATTGGAATATGTAGTAGGTATTGAATCCAAACAATATGTGAGTAGTGAAAAGGTAAAAGCACTTGTTGACAAAGGAGAAATTCTAGAAATGGAACCAGCGGGAGCTTTAAACATCGAATCAGTTATTGCTGCCCAAACTGAGGTGCTAATTGGTGTGGGATATCCAAATAGCCAAAATGACGAGCATCAACAGTTGGTTAGTGCCGGTATACCCGTTTTATTGAATTCTGACTGGCAAGAGTTGAATTTACTAGGCAGGGCCGAATGGGTGAAAATGATTGCCGTTTTGCTTAATAAAGAGGAAGAGGTCATTCGTAAATTCAATCAAATAGAAGAAGAATTTAATGAGATAATAGAGGTGGTTGCTAAAAGTGATGTAGCCAAACCATTGGTGATTACTGGAGTGGCCATGGGTGATGCATGGCATGTTTCAGGTGGGAAAAGTTTTGCCTTTAATGCAATGCAATTGGCTAAAGTCAATTATCCGTGGAAAGGTGATAACTCCACCGGAAGTTTGAAACTTGATTTTGAAACGGTATACGAATTCGGATTGAAAGCTGATTTCTGGATTGCACCAGGCAGTGCTCGAACCTTAGAAGGAATTTTGGAACGAGATACTCGCTATCAAGATTTCTTGTCTTATAAGAACAAGGCTATCTACAATATTATTGGAAGAGATACGGAAGGCGGAGGCAACGATTATTATGAGTCGGGTATTATAAATCCACATATTGTCTTAAGGGATATCATCAAGATTTTCCATCCAGCACTTTTTCCAGACCACCAGTTAGTTTACTATAAACAACTTAAATAGAGGTTATGGACATGAAACCCAATAGCGGCATGTCTCATAACGGGACAGGAATGCGTTGGCAGCCCATCTTAATATTGAGCACTGTGCTTATTGGCCTGTTCATCCTTGATCTTTTACTCGGTTCTGTAAAAATTCCAATAGCGGAAGTGTTTAATACTTTGTTGGGAAATGCCAATTCCAACGAAGCTTGGTCCGCGATAATTTTGAAAATTAGATTACCTCGGGCAATCACCGCCATTCTTGCTGGAGCAGCCCTCTCCATTGGAGGCCTTCAGATGCAAACCTTATTCAGAAATCCATTAGCAGGGCCATCTATTTTAGGCATCACAGCAGGGTCAAGTCTTGGTGTTGCAGCTGTTATGTTGGTCGCTGGAAGTGCAACCACTGCTTTCACAATTCGACAGTTAGGTTTGGGAGGTAGTTGGTTGATCATAATTGCTGCTACTATTGGTGCTGCACTTGTTTTGCTCTTGATTTTAGGCATTTCTTTCAAAATCAGAGACAATGTCGTGATGTTGATTGTAGGAATAATGGTGGCTAATATCACGATCGCCATTGTTAGTATTTGGCAATATTTCAGTGATCCAGAACAAATGCAGGAGTATATTTTATGGACGTTTGGAAGCTTAGGTGGAGTGACAAATGAACAGTTAAAAATATTATCCTTAATTGTAGGAATTGGAATTGTAAGCACCTTCTTCCTTTCCAAAACTTTAAATGCACTATTGCTGGGTGAGAATTATGCCCAAAGTATGGGTCTTAACATCCGGAGATCGAGAATTTTAATCATAATAGTCACCAGCTTATTGGCAGGATCAATAACAGGATTTTGTGGGCCAATTGGATTTGTAGGGATTGCTGTTCCACATTTGACGCGAAGTTTTTTGAATACTTCTGATCATAAGGCATTAATTCCGAATTGTGTCTTAATCGGAGCAAGTCTAATGCTCTTATGTGACATCATATCACAGGTGCCGGGTAGTCAAACAGTTTTGCCTATTAATGCAATAACAGCCATGATAGGTTCTCCAATTGTCATTTGGATTATTGTGAAACGAAGAAATTTAAAAGCGAGCTTTTGAAACCTTCGTCTACGATATTAACAACAAAAAACCTCACAGTTGGCTACGCGTCTAAACAAGTATTGAAGGACCTAAATATTAGCCTAAAATCCGGAGAGTTAACCTGCTTATTAGGCCCAAATGGTGCTGGAAAATCGACTTTGATTAGAACATTATCAGCCATTCAACAGCCTTTGCAAGGTACAACCCAGTTTTTTGACCGAGAAGTTAATTCAATTTCGAAAAAAGAACTGGCTACCAAGTTGAGTATGGTATTAACGGAAAAAGCTACCCCGGGAAATCTAACTGCTTATGCAGTAGTGGCGCTTGGCCGTTTCCCTTATACCAGTTGGCTCGGCACCTTAAGTGAGCAAGATGTACTAAAAATAAAATGGGCAATGAAGGCAACAGGAACCGTTGAATTTGCCAATACACATATTGCCGAGTTGAGTGACGGTGAACGTCAAAAAGTGATGATAGCCCGTGCGCTTGCTCAAGATACTCCAGTGATATATTTAGATGAGCCAACGGCACATCTTGATTTGCCAAACCGAATTGAAATTTTTCATTTGTTAAAAAAATTAGCACGTGAGGAAGACAAAGCAATACTAATTTCAACACATGAAATGAACATGGCTTTGGCTAATGCAGATAAGCTTTGGTTGATAAATAACAATAAAACAATTTCAAAAGGAACACCTGAAGACTTGGTGTTAAAAGGAATACTTGAAAAGGCATTTACAGCTGGTGATCTAAACTTTAATTATGAAACGGGGGAATTCCAGAAGCCCCTAATTCAACATGAATTAACCGTATATGTTGAAGGTCCTGAGGTCATTAAAATATGGACTAAAAGAGCATTAGAAAGAAATGGATATGCAATTGATAAAGAACAAAATGCAGAAATAAAAATCCAAATAACGGGAATGATTCAAAACCCAAACTGGATCATAAAACCACAAAAGAAAATTTATAAATCAATTGAACACTTATTAAAAGGATTAAATACGAAATGAATCATCGATCAACACTTAGACTTAAATTTTTATTAATTCTATTATTTCCAATTGTGAGTTTTGCCCAAGAGCAAAAGGCAGTTCAAGACTTGGGGGAATATGTCGTATTGGCAAATAGAATGGAGACACCGATTGAAAAATCGGGAAAAATAATATATAAAATCAATTCCGAGGACATAAAAAAACAACCAGGGAAAACTGTCGGGGAATTACTAAATGCTTTACCGGGAATTAATATTGATGGCGCATTTGGTACGCCTGGCTCAAATTTAAGTTATAATATTAGGGGTGGCCGAAATGCAGGTATTCTAATTCTGATTGATGGAGTTCCAATCAGCGACCCATCTTCTATCGCAAATGATTATGACTTAAGGTTACTAAATGCAAATAGGATTGAGTCAATTGAAGTGCTTAAAGGTGGTGCAAGCACGTTGTATGGCTCCGGGGCTTCTGCTGGTGTAATCAGCATTAAACTTAAGGCACCTTCTGCCACAAAACCAGTAGTAAATATTACACAAACTTTGGGATCTTTTAAATCCTCAAATACCAATGTGGATGTACAAGGAAGGAAATCAAAATGGGATTATTTATTAGCTGGATATTATGGTACTAGTGAAGGAATATCTGCTGCTAAGTCCTCTGACCCAAATATAGGATTTGGCAAAGATGGATACCAAAGTTTGTCGGGAAGATTACGACTTGATTATAATCTGAGCGAGGCAAAAAAGTTCGGCTTTAATTTGTCCTACGATGATTTTAACTCCGACTATGATGGTGGAGCTTTTTTTGATGCCGAAAATGAGTTTAAGCTAGAGCAATTAAACCTAGGATTAACCTACAAGTCATTTATCAACACCAGTTCAAATAGTACTTATTTGAATTTTAATAAAATCGATAGAGAGTTCATCTCTTCATTCCCTTCCAAAAGTGAAGGCCAATTACTGAACTTTGGTCATGACGGACAAAAGAAAGTAAACGAGCATATCAACATGACTTATGGCGCAATATTTCAGCAGTTTGCTTTTAAAGCGGATAACGAAACACCGGACGCTAGTACGTTAGGACTGTATTATAATGCAGGAATTAATGTATCTGAAGCATTTATCTTGAATGCAGGTTTACGAGGAACTTTTTACAATGAAATGAATGATTTCAGCTTGGTTTATAATTTGAATCCGGTGTATATTATAAGCCTTGGCAATGCCAATTCTTTGAAACTATTCGGTTCTTATTCAACCGCTTTTATTTCACCGACTTTGTACCAAGCCGCCTCACCTGATTACGGAAATGGTAGTTTAGAAGCAGAAGAATCTACTACTTTCGAAATAGGGACTTCATTGTATTTGGGAAAATCAATAACCTTGAATTTTGAATATTTTGATAGAAAAGAAACCAATGCAATTGGTTTTAAATCGCTTTTCGATGACGAAGGAAATTTCATTGGTGGTGTATATATTAATATTGAAGGAGACCGAGAAATTAGTGGAATTGAAATGGATGTGAAGTGGGACGTAACTTCTGATTTATCAATTGCGGCACATGCAGCATTCCATAATTTTGGAGACCCTTCACAGTTTTATAGAATTCCTGAGACCAAGTATGGCATGTCAGGAAACTATACACTAAATGATAAAACGAACTTCCAGCTAACCTATACTTATTTTGGTGAACGCCAAGATGCCATCTTTACAGATCCATTTATGGTGACATTAGACAGTTATAATATGCTTGATCTGGCTTTTTCACATGAATTGAAAAAGGATAAGTTCTTTGTTACTGCTGCTATTAACAACTTACTGGATGAAGATTTTGTGGGAGTATATGGGTTTGCGACCAAGCCAATCAATTTTAATATTGGCTTCAACGTAAAGTTTTAATTTCATTTAAAAATGCTAAAAAAGGCTTTTTTCAATTGGAGTGGTGGTAAAGATAGTGCCTTGGCATTGTATCGCTTATTGAACGATCAAGATTTTGAAATTACCACACTGTTGACAAGTATAAATGCCGATTCAGACCGAATATCCATGCATGGTGTACGGTCTGAATTGCTTTTTGCTCAAGCCAAATCAATTGGCTTACCCATTGAAACTTTAAAATTGCCTTCCGATATTTCAATGTCAGATTATGATACCTTGATGGGTGATCAAGTGGAGGATTTAAAGAATAAAGGTGCAACACATGCTGTTTTTGGAGATATCTTTTTGGAAGATTTAAAAAAATATAGAGAAGAACGGTTGCAAGAAAAAGGAATGAAGGCGGTTTTTCCTTTATGGGGAAATAAGACTTCATTACTTATTCAAGAATTTATAGCGCTTGGTTTCAAAACGATTGTTGTGGCGATTGACGGGAGTAAACTTGATAAGTCTTTTGTTGGAAAGGTTATAGATCAATCAGTTATAAATGACCTACCAGAAGGAATAGATCCTTGTGGTGAAAATGGAGAGTTTCATACGTTTGTATTTGAAGGACCAATTTTTAAGCAGCCGATAAAATTCTCTAAAGGAGAAGTTGTTGCTAAAGAGTATGTATTGAACAAACAGACTTCTGAAAAAGTCACTTATTGGTTTCAAGAATTATTGCCCGTTTAGGCCTCCATGCAACTAACCATTGGATAAAAGGGTTAAGGAATTGGAATGATTTTCAAAACTATGTTTTACATCTTTTTAGTCACCGCAATTTTCAGCTGTTCATCTAATAAAAATACCCGAGTAGTATCGGATAGCTCAGGTGTTGATCATACCCAGTGGACGGAGCTTCTTGAGAAATATGTAGATGAGAATGGTCTAACTGATTATGCTGGTTTACAACAGGATAAAGAAGCACTCTTAAATTACACTACACACTTAAGTCAAAATCCACCAGCGGAATCATGGAATAAAGATGATCAGTTGGCTTATTGGATAAATGCCTACAATGCATTTACGGTGCTGTTAATCGTTGAAAATTATCCAATAGAGAGTATCAAAGATTTAAACCCTTCATTTTCCATACCTACCATAAGGTCTGTCTGGACAAAAGATTGGTTCAAAATTGGTGAAGAGGACTTTAGTTTGGATCGAATAGAACATAAGATTCTGAGAAAGGCATTTGATGAACCAAGAATTCATTTCGCTATTAATTGCGCTTCAATTTCATGTCCAATATTAAGGAGTGAAGCTTATTATGGACATGAAATTGACAAACAATTGAACGAACAAGCGCGATTATTTATTAATGATCCATCAAGAAATATCTTGCAAAAGGACGAGGTTAAGCTCTCTTTGGTATTCAATTGGTTTGGTGGGGATTTTAAAAAAGGCCAATCTCTTATCCAGTTTATTAACCGGTACGCAGATATTGAAATTGATAATAATGCTAAAATCAGTTTTGTAAAATATGACTGGAATTTGAACGACAAAAAGTGATCTGATCAATGAACATATTATCAAATTGAATTCTGCTTTATCTCCTTACAAAGATTTCCTATCATTGCATTGAAAAGGGTTTATCCATCTTAATGCTCAAATTGAATAGGGTCGTTCAAGTCGCAATTTTAACTGTAGTCATTTTTATGATTAGTGCATTCAAAATGCATGAATCAAAAGGTGACTTCCACGTTACAGTCCTCAACGCTACACTTACTAATGCTGATTCTGATATAAAATCGCTGCGTCCAATTGATTCGATGGTAAATCGGGTGATGAAAAGTTTGCGTTTAGAGGGTGCAACAGTTGCTGTTGTAAAAGACGAAAGGCTGATTTATGCTAAAGGTTTTGGATATGCAGACAAAGAAGCCAAGGAATTAGTAGAGGCAAATCACAGGTTTAGGATAGGGAGTGTTTCGAAATTGATAACTGCAATAGCTATCTTAAAATTGGTGGATGATGGAGAAATAGGCCTTGATGATTATGTGTTTGGCGAAAATGGAATTCTAAAAGGCAAACCATACAACAGTATTAAAAACAATAATTTCTATAAAATTAAGGTCAAGCATTTATTAAACCATACCAGTGGTTGGAGCCTGCTTACTTATGGTGATCCAATGTTTATTCCCCACAAGATTAATAAAATGGATGACACTGGCTATCCGATCGAATTTGATGATGTCATAAAATTTGTGACCTCCAGGCATTTGCCATACAAACCAGGAACACGTTTTAACTACTCCAATTTTGGCTATTGTTTATTAGGAAGAATAGTGGAGGTCGTAACGGGTGATGACTATGAAGAATGGGTACAAGATGAAATTTTGGAGCCCAATGACATAAATGACATGGAGATTGCCGGCAATTTTGAGAAAAGCCGTCAGAAGAATGAAGTAAAATATTACGATTACAGTCCCGACAATCAACAAATGTCTTTTGACGGTTCTGGTAAAATGTCTTATAAGCCTTATGGTGCAGATGACATTGAAATGTTGGGACCGGCTGGTGGTTGGTTGGCAACAGGTGCAGATCTAATGCATGTTTTGGTCCTTGTTGATGGCTATAAAAAGCGTTATAAGGATATTCTAAGCGATGATTTAATGAACAAAATGGTCAAAGGCGTTGGTGGCGTTCAGCGACCGCTTGGCTGGCGGAGCGTTAATGGAGAACACTGGTGGAGAACTGGTACCTTATCAGGGACATCAGCTTTGTTGACTAGAGATCTAAATGGGATGTCTTGGGTGATTGTCTCTAATACTACTCCGAGAAGGGGTAGTTTTCCAAGCACAAGTAGGTGGGCTATTCGAGAGGCATTTAAACTGATTAAGAGCTGGCCTGATCATAATCTATTTGAACAATAGGGTTATAAATAAGAAAAGCCGATCTGACGACCGGCTTATCAATTATAATTTAACTCTAAAAATTAACTACTTTACTATTTTGTAATATTTTGTGCTTCCTAATTCACTGACCAATTCAGCTTGATTTACTAAAGCTCTTAAGTTTTTGTTTCCAGCCGTTGTCCCAGCTCCTAAAAGCTCGTTGTTTTCATCAAATACTTTAACGTTAGATTCAGCTTCCTCAAAAATGACCTTATCCTCAAAAGTAGCTTCATCTTCGAATATCATTTGCTCTATTTCTGCAATGATTTCTGATTCAACTAATTTTGCCTTCGTTGCAGTTGGCGATGTTGAGTTAGCTGTTCCAGCAGTAAATATTGTTACTGCTGCTAAAGCGATTGCGATTAATGCGCTTAGATTTTTTTGAGTTTTGACCTTTGGGCTTTTCATGATTTTGTTGTTTTTGAGTTTTAACCTTTTTTACTTTTTGACTTTTCAGCCTGACCTGTCTACATTTGTCCAATTGCCGTGCCATTAATCACAAGTAATTAATAATCAATGTTTTACAACAAAAATTAGCGAATATTATGCAAAAAGGTGTAACGATAACGTACACTTTTAGAACAATTATAGCACACATATAAGATGAATCGGGACAACTGACTACTGAACCGGTCAAATCAGAGAGTGACTCAGCGATCGGTCTTAAATAATGGGTTATTGGAGCCTAAAATCATGCAAAAAGGTGATCAATATTGATCACCTCTATTCCTTTTAGGTTTGACGATTGCCCAATACAACCGTCATCTATTGACAGTTATAATAATATTAAAGCATATCATTGGCTAGATTAGCCAATTCAGATCGCTCCCCTTTTTCCAAAGTGATGTGTGCATATAAAGGGTGGTCTTTAACACGATCTATAAGATAAGAAAGTCCATTACTCTGAGAATCTAGATAAGGGGTGTCAATTTGATAGATGTCACCTGTGAACACAATTTTAGTGTTCTCCCCAGCCCTCGTAATAATAGTTTTGATCTCATGTGGAGTAAGGTTTTGCGCCTCATCAACGATAAAGAAGATGTTGGACAAACTACGGCCTCTTATATAGGCCAATGGAGTGATCATGAGCTTTTCCTTGTTCACCATATCCACAATGGCTTTATACTCCTTATCCGTCTCCTTGTATTGGTTCTGGATGAATTTAAGGTTGTCCCAAAGTGGCTCCATATAAGGATTCAACTTCGACTTGATGTCTCCAGGTAGGTAACCAATGTCTTTATTACTCAGCGGTACAATTGGTCGGGCAAGGTATATCTGCTTGTACTCTCTTCTTTGCTCAAGTGCACCTGCCAGTGTCAATAGTGTTTTACCTGTACCAGCAACGCCTTGAATGGTCACTAGCTTGACGTCTGGATTCATTATCGCATGAATCGCAAAGGTTTGCTCTGCGTTACGTGGTTTTATTCCCGAAATCGGTCGTTTCTCTACCTTTTGAATGGCTTGCTCCTGAGAATTATAATAAGAGAGGATGGAATTCTTATCACTCTTGAGGATGAAGTATTGGTTTGGGTTTGGTTTCTTTCTTTTGAGTACTTCACTTGGCTCAAGGGTACCGTTTTCATAAAGGTGATTGATGATGTCAGAATCTACCTTTTCAATTTCTATTTTTCCTTTTCTCAGTGAGCCAACATTCTTGATTTTACCAGTTTGATAATCTTCTGCAGGAAGCCCCATCGACTTGGCTTTCAATCGGAGATTAATGTCTTTACTGACAAGAATTACATTTCGATCTTTGTTTTCATCTTTTAGGCGTAGCGCTGCATTGAGGATGTGATGATCATTTTTCTTTTCGCCAAATACAGAGTTTGCGTCTAGGCCATTTCCAGAACCAGCCTCCATGACTACTTTGAAGCTACCACGCGTTTTACCGTTAAGGGGAATCCAATCTTGAAGTGACTTGTCTTTAGCCAGTTTGTCTAACAGCCGAGTGAACTCTCTGGCTTCAAAGTTCTTAGTGTCGTTCCCTTTTTTGAATTGATCTAATTCCTCAAGCACTGTGATAGGAATTCCTATATCGTGCTCTTCGAAAT
>Ga0307985_10000095_pt1 | contig 45718 bp, 39 predicted proteins | sample EllFjometageno80_FD_203155 | JGI IMG/M metagenome (GOLD analysis project Ga0307985, IMG submission 203155) | Marine microbial communities from Ellis Fjord, Antarctic Ocean - #80 | ecosystem: Environmental > Aquatic > Marine > Unclassified | place: Southern Ocean | collected 2014-10-09 | reverse complement strand
GGCTGCCGCTTCTGTGCAGTTGGAACTATCAAAACCCCTCCACCTCTTGATGTGGAGGAACCAAAAAATCTTGCTGAAGCAGTTACTTCAATGAATCTAAAACATGTCGTCATCACCGTTGTAAATAGAGATGACCTGCCAGATTCCGGTGCTGAACATTACAAGAAATGTATCGATGCAGTTCATCTCGCTCAGCCACATGTCACCCTGGAATTACTTTGTTCTGATTTAGCAGGAGACATGGATGCATTAGCAGATTTACTTCATCTATCTCCACTCTCAGTATTCGCTCATAATGTGGAGTGTGTGCCACGACTTGACAAAGCGGTGAGAGACCACCGAGCAAGCTTCTCACAATCGGTTTCAATTTTGGCTGAGGCCAAAAGATTGAGGCCAGATATTTTGACAAAATCGTCAATAATGGTCGGCGTAGGAGAAACCGATGAAGAAATTACTCAAACTCTACAATTGCTAAGAGATGCAAATGTGGATTTAGTGACTATTGGGCAATACCTTGCACCTTCATCAAAGCACCTCACAGTTGACCGATTCCCGCAACCTGAAAAGTATGACACTTGGGCAAAGCAAGCGATCGGCATGGGATTCAGTGGTATTGCCAGTGGACCATTGGTTCGTTCATCTTTCAAAGCAGGCCTACTGCTAAGAAAATCACAAGACCCAAACAACTCAGAATCCATGCCCGGAGCCTATGTTTATGTTGGAGCATTGCAAGACAAGCAAACGGCATCACTTAAGGCGGATATTGATTGAGGTGAGACGATGACGGACAGAAAGACGCTGATTACGAGCCCTTACACCCTCGGCGCACCGCCATCACGGCCCGGAGAAACTACCGATTTCGGGGGTAAATGGAAAGAGCAGCCAGAAGATTTGTGGCGCCCAGACCCTGCAACATGTAGTTCTCAAGATACCGTTCCTCATGCCTCTGGGTTGATCAGAGTCCTAAATGACAAAGGTCAAGCAAGGGGTGAATGGAATCCTAAGTTGAAAGCTGAAACATTAATCGAGGGTTTAGAATACATGATGCGTTTGAGAATTTTTGACGATAGAATGATCAAAATGCAGCGCACTGGTAAACTTTCATTCTATATGCGCTCATTGGGTGAAGAGGCGGTTGCTATAGCACAAACAATGGCACTACAGGAACAAGATTGGATTTTCCCATCCTATCGACAACCTGGAGCTCAATTCGTTAGAGGAAGAAGTATGGTAAGCATGATATGCCACTGTATTGGTAACACTGAAGACAATGTCAAGGGAAGGCAAATGCCAGTGCACTACACATGGAAAGAAGGAAGATTCATCTCTATATCTAGCCCTGTTGGAACTCAATTTTCACAAGCGGTCGGAGTTGCGATGGCCAGTGCATACAAAGGTGATGATGAAGTTTGTATTTCTTGGCTAGGTGATGGAACATCTGCTCAAGGTGACTATCATTATGCTCTCAATTTCGCTTCAACTTTCAAACCACCCGTCATTCTAAATGTTGTAAATAACCAATGGGCTATCTCAACTCACAGAAACTTAGCAACCGGTGGAAGAACTTTCGCAGAACGAGGACTAGCATATGATATTCCAAGTTTTAGAGTTGATGGAAATGATTTCCTTGCACTATACAGCGTAACTAAGTGGGCTCGTGACCGTGCAGGTGCTGGATTAGGACCGACTCATATCGAAGTTTACACCTACCGTGCTGGACCTCACTCATCTTCCGATGACCCAAGTGTCTATCGTCCAGCGGATGAGTTTGCTTCGTGGCCTGGTGGCGACCCGATTGAAAGATTGAAAGAGCATCTCATCAACGAGGGAGATTGGAATGAGGAGAAAGATGCTGCCTTAGAAAAGAAGATTGACGCTGAGGTAATGTCTGCATACAAAGAAGCATGCAAGTTTGGAGATTTGGCAAGTGGTCCATATCCTCCAGCAAGTACCATATTTACCGAAGTATACGAAACTGTTCCTTGGCATATCCAAGAACAGCGCGAGGAATTAGGGAAGTGATATCATGACAAAAATGAATATGATTGCAGCCCTAAACTCAGCATTACGTTGCCAATTGGAAAAAGACCCAAATATCGTAATATTTGGAGAAGATATCGGCTATTTCGGTGGCGTTTTCCGCGTTACTGATGGATTACAGAAGGACTTTGGAGCGCACAGAGTATTCGATGCACCCCTTGCAGAAGGTGGTATTGCCGCAATTGCAATGGGCATGAGTCTGAATGGATTACGCCCAGTAGCAGAAATACAGTTTGCAGATTACATCTTCCCGGCTTATGACCAAATCGTCAATGAAATTGCAAAGATTAGACACCGCTCAGGTGGAGAATTCTCAGCACCATTGACTATCCGCACACCTGCCGGTGGTGGAATTAAGGGTGGTCACCATCACTCTCAATCCCCAGAATCACAATTCACTCATACACCTGGATTGAAGGTTGTTTATTGTTCAAACCCATACAATGCCAAGGGATTATTGACCAGCGCCATTGAATCAAATGACCCTGTAATTTTCTTCGAGCCAAAACGCTGCTACAGAGGCCCATTCTATGGCGACCCTCATGATGTTCCGACTTGGAACGACCATCCAGATGGTGAAGTACCAGACGAGCATTATTCAATTCCACTTGAACAAGCAAGAATTGTTAGAGAAGGTGAGGCTTGTACAGTAATCGCATGGGGAACCATGGTTCATGTTAGCGAACAAGCTATCAAGAACTCAGGAGTAGATTGTGAACTAATCGACTTACAGACATTGCTGCCTTGGGATAGAGACACTGTTGTCAATTCGATCAAGAAAACAGGAAGATGTGTAATAGTTCACGAAGCACCAAAGACTTCAGGATTTGGTGCTGAGATGAGTGCATCCATCCAAGAGAGATGTTTCTATCACTTAGAATCACCAATTCTACGCGTTACCGGATGGGATACACCATTCCCGCATACTACAGAATGGGACTATATGCCTAGTCCAGAGAGAATCGCAGAAGCAATAAAGAAAACACAGGAGGAATAAATATGGGAATTTTTGCATTTAAAATGCCAGACATTGGAGAAGGAGTAGTTGAAGGAGAAGTTGTTGAATGGATGGTCGCTGTTGGCGATTCTATCAAAGAAGATGACCCAATCCTATCAGTAATGACCGACAAAGCAACAGTAGAAATTCCATCCCCAGTAGATGGAACTGTCAAAAGAGTAGTAGGTGAAGCAGGTGACATCCTTCCAGTAGGAGTCGTTTGTATTGAATTTGAAGTAGAAGGCGATGGAAACGCATCTTCTGATAGTACACCTGCTCCTGAAAAGAAAAAGGTTGAAGAGAAATCAAAGGCACCTGCTGAAACAAAGGCTAAGCCTGCACCAGTTGAGGTTTCAGCACCAGTTCCTGCAGCACCTGCAGTTACTAGGGCTGCTGGAACAAAAGCACTTGCAAGCCCAGCAGTTCGTCAACGTGCACGTGAAGCAAATATCAATCTCGAGCATGTTGCTGGTTCAGGACCTGCTGGAAGAATTTCTCATGCAGACCTAGATGCACATATCGCTGGTGGCTCTAATGCTACTCGTTCATCACCTGTAGGTTCAACCACCAAGGTTGAACTAAACGGAACAGAAGAGCACAAGGTCATCGGACTGCGTCGCAAGATAGCAGATAGCATGATGGCTTCATACAGCACTATTGCACATTTCTCATACTTTGAGGAAGTTGACATCACCGCATTGGAAGAACTTCGCCAACACCTAAACGCAACTCGCCCTGAAGGTGCTCCAAAACTAACTTACTTGCCATTCATCATGCTTTCATGTGTCAAGGCTCTAGCTAGAAGCCCAGAATGTAATGCTCTATACGATGATGATGTAGGTGTTGTTACACGACACCAAGCAGTCAATTTAGGAATTGCAACTCAAACCGATAGAGGACTATATGTCCCTGTTGTCAAGCATGCAGAAGCAATGGATATTTGGCAAGCAGCAGCAGAGATGATGAGAGTTACCAGCGCAACAAGAGACGGTAAGGCAGGAGTGGAAGACCTAACTGGCTCTACTTTCACAATCACCAGTCTTGGAAGACTCGGTGGATTGGGAGCAACTCCAATCATCAACAAACCAGAAGTTGGAATTCTAGGAGTTCACAATGCCAAGGAACGTGCAGTAGTTAGAAATGGAGATATTGTTATTCGTCGTATGATGAATCTATCTTCATCATGGGATCATCGCGTAGTCGATGGCCATGATGGTGCTACAATGGTTCAAACATTGAAAACTTACTTAGAAAACCCAGCAACTATCTTCATGTGAGGTGTAATTATGCAGACTAAAAAATGTCAAGTGTTAGTAATAGGCGCAGGCCCTGGTGGCTATGTTGCAGCAATTCGTGCAAGTCAATTAGGACTCAAAACGATAATAGTTGAAGCGGATAAAGCAGGAGGTACTTGCCTAATCAGAGGATGTATTCCTAGTAAGGCATTGATTCATGCAGCTCATACGTTCCATAACTTGGCTCAACACTCTAGTGGTGATGGGCACATGGGAATTACAATTCCAGGACCTGCTGAATTGAATATGTCTGACCTTATCGGCTGGAAAGAAGGAATCGTAGACCGTTTAAACAAGGGAGTTGAACATCTTCTCAAGACATCCGGAGCAGAATTAGTAACCGGATGGGCTGAATTTCAAGATGCAAAAACTGTCAAAGTTGGAGAGGGGAAGGATGCAATAATCATTCAAGCAGACAATGTTATTCTCGCTAATGGTAGCGTTCCTATTGAACTTCCATTTATGAAATATGGAAATAATGTAATCTCAAGCCGAGAAGCACTACAACTGCAAGAGAAACCTGACCACGTTGTTGTTATTGGTGGTGGATATATTGGATTAGAATTAGGAATTACTTACAAGATGCTTGGCTCAGAAGTAACCATTATCGAAGCAATGGATAGCGTACTGCCAATTTTTGATAAAGAATTACGCAGACCGTTAGAGAGGCACTTGAAGAAAAGTAAGATCAATGTTCATCTCGGAGTGTTTGCTAAAGGTGTTGAAGACCAAAAGGATGGAAAAACTAAGGTTAACTTCATTGATAAAAACGAGAAGGATGAGTCCAAAATGCAATCTATCATTGCTGACAAGGTTCTTGTTACCGTTGGCAGAAAACCAAATTCAGAATGCCTAGAACCTACTGGTGTTGCTCTTGATGAAAGAGGATTTGTCAAAGTAAACCAACGCTGTGAAACCAATATGCGTGGAGTCTATGCAATAGGCGATGTAACAAACCTAGGAGAGATGTTAGCGCATGTTGCATCATTCCAAGGCGAGATGGTTGCAGAGATAATCGCTGGTAAGAAAAGAGTATACGACCCTGTTGCAGTTCCTGCAATTGTATTTACAGAACCTGAAATCGTTAGTGTTGGACTTTCACCAGATGAGGCAAAGGCGGCTGGACATCCGATTATCATCGGAAAGTTCCCTCTTGCTGCTAATGGCAGATCTCTTACTCAAGAAGCAGAAAAAACTGGCGGATTTATCAGAGTAGTAGCACGTGAAGATGACCATAGAGTTCTCGGAATACAAGGAGTTGGAACCCACATCTCTGAATTGGTTGGAGAATGGACCTTAGCATTGGAGATGGGCGCATTGCTCGAAGATATTGCTGGGACAATCCACGCACATCCAACTATGACAGAGATGACTCATGAAGCAGTTCTTGCAACACTCGGTCACGCTATTCATTCAGCATAATATTGAATTGAATAGTCTCCTTGAGAAAGGAGCCTATGAACGAGGCAAATTTAGAAGATTTTGAGTACAAACGGAACTCAACTCGGGCACCTCGCTCATAGGACTTAGGAGGCCCGAGCAATGAAAAGTATTGCTCACCCAATATAATGTCTGCAAATTATTGAATTAAAGTGATCATCCATTCGTATTCTGGCACGAGCACCTTGCGTACGTAAACTGCTTTTAATACATATTTGTGAAACTAAATATGAATCATAATAAACATCATACAAACACCCGTGGAGAGATTTTCTCAATGGTTTGTAGCATCTCAAAGTAGGAATAATGAATGCTATATCAGAGAGATTGGAAGATATTACCAAACCATCTAAATCGTATGCCGTGAGCCTTTCAATAATTGGAAATAAGAATGAAGATGTCTTTAATTTACATAACAGTATAACCTCGGATGGGTATGAGGGGGAAATGTTATTTTGTTCTTCTATTATTCGTGTGTTCGATTATTCAGGTAAATAGTTTGGACCTGATTCAACCAGAAAAAACTCTATCCAAAGTCCATTGGAAGAATTGGCAACCTTCTTTTGTATCGCAAGAGATAAATGCAGATTCAACTGAACGCGTGCTAGTATTGTTGGCCAAATCATCTGATTTACAGCCTGAAAAGCAACATACATCTGAATATTTTAAGGATATATTATTTGGTGATCAACCAGGGTCAATGGAACATTATTACATAGAAAATAGCAAAAATCAAATCCGAATTGAAGGTCAAGTATCCGAATGGGTTCAACTTGACAAAACACTTGACAAATATGATGAAGATTTTGATGATCCAGAGCAAGATGAATGGGGCGTGGGTCAGGGGATAGAAGAGGTAATCCAAAAATCGGACTCACAGTATGATTATTCATATTATGATCAAAATGATGATGGGATAGTTGATAATCTCATGGTTATTTTTGTTGGCGAAGCCGACTCCAGTAACGGAGATTCCGATGGCGATGGTGAAGGGAGGGATTACAACTCTGTTTGGCCTATGCAATGGCAATTACAAACAGATTTTGTGACAAATGATGGTGTCTCTATTTCAAATTTCTTTGTTTGTGTAGAGATGTGCACCATGGGTACATTCGCCCATGAGTTTGCTCACAACTTAGGACTTCCAGATTTGTATGATACTGATTATTCTTCTCAAGGTGTCGGCGTTTGGAGTGTGATGGGAGGGGGGAATTACCTTGAATTTGAGGGTGAAAACAATCCATCTCATTTTGACCCATGGTCCAAATACAAACTCGGGTGGATAACTCCGATAATAATTGACAGTAATCAACAAACAGGAGAAGTTCTTCTTAATCCAATTGAGGAGACTGGTGAATGTTTGATGTTTAGAATATCACCTACCGAGTATTTCCTAGTTGAATATCGCTCAAAACAAGCAAGTTATTATGATAAATCAATCCCTGCTTCAGGAATACTGATTTGGCAAATTGATGAGTCCATTGTAGATGAGTATGATGATTTCGACAATTCTGATGAATCCCGACCGGTTGTTCGTTTATTGCAAGCTGATGGTAATGATGATCTTGGTATGAATTTCAATAACGGAGACACTTTTGATGTGTGGACAGATTTTATGAGATTTGATAATTCTTCAACCCCCTCTTCGATTGGTTATGAAGGTGATGACAATGGTATTGGATTCACGATCAGTGAAATCAATGAGGACCTCGATTTCGCAATATTATCCTTTGATATAAAGAGCGCATGGTTTTACGAAATCGATTGGAATTGGGACGACTCAACAAATGATGGATTTATGGATGAGATCGTATTTTCTTATGACATAGATGGCGACAGTGCGAATATCGAAACTCAAATAATTATTTATGCCGAAGGAGTGCTGGACAACGAGACTTATGATTACAAAACATCAATTCACACAATTAATCTTGATGATGTTGATGAGTTCGAAACTAGATATTCTATTCCTGCAGAAACACAAGTACTAATTGATTTTACAGTAATATTGTATGTCGATAATAAACCCATGGATTCTTTCAAGCCTCAGCATCATATTTGGTTAGAATCTCCAGAACAAAATAATCAATACGATGAGTGGTTTGAACCGATAGAATTTACTTTCCAAGACTGGAACAATGACAGTTCTAACGAATTCATAGATACAGATTTTAAGTTCTTGACCACTAAATCAGCGGGAACGCTCGCTACAATTAGAATTGAAGTAAGCAATCCCATGGAACCTGAATTATTGAAAACTGTAGAGGTAGATGATTTTTCTAGTGATTCTGAGGGGTCGTTAGGTATTGATTTACAACAAAGTCGTCTAAGGCCTGGGCTACTCAATATTTTTGCATTTCTTGAAGTAAATGGGGAAATCGAAGAAATTTTTCATTGGAGTGATGTTTTTTGGTGGGAAGGTATCTCTTTTGATAGAGAACCTCAAATGACTATACTTGATGACGATTTTGATGATTACAATGACACATTAGAGATTGAAATCTCAATCAGCAACAATTATCAGACAAATGAAATTGCCTCGGGTTCTTTATTGATTTATGATTTAGATCCAGAAAGCGGAATTATAAAATTAGTAACGGAACAAGATTTTGTATTTCATTTGGGTCCACCGACTAGACAAGACTCGGATCAGTCATACCTAATTGGATTAGATTTCTCTCCGGAAAGAAATTCAACTTACGCCGTAGAAATGACCGTGACTTTACCAGGTCATGTCTCTCAATCAGAGTCATTGGGAACGTTTTACCTCTACACCTTCACGGTGAATGAAGAACTTGAATGCGATGTATCGATGAGTATTTTGCATAATCTCACGGTAATTCCTGAACTAAAATCGGTTAGTCTCAGCGGAAACCTTTCATTGCGTTGTCTAGACATTAGTAAGACCTACAATCTAATTGTATCAAAGATATCGCTGAAAGACTCGGTTGTTGATCTGATTTATGACCAAAGTTTCATACCGATATCAGAAAATTTGTCAATCACGGTACCAATTGAAAATCTATCCTTTTCCTCAAAGTACAATGTTTCATATTCAGTACTACATGATGACATAATAATCATACAAGAATTTTCTACATTATCTACTCCGCAAGATTCAACCCCGCTGGAGGGCATAACCACGACCAATCACAAGGGAGGTGGGTCCGGTAGTGGTACAATAATTCTAATCACCTCTATGATAATTATAGCCATCATTGGTGCCATGGTTTGTGGAGTATTCTTTTTGAAAAATAGAGACTTAGAGAGAATTACAATTGGCCAAATCAAGTCACAAAACCATAATTTTTCTGCTCCACAAAAAACGATATTACCAAACTATTCATACCTCCCAGGCGGTGGTGAATATCAAGTAAACGAGGGAATAACATTCTACCTTGCACCCGATGGCAAGCAATGGCAAATGAGAAGTGATGGAAGTTTTATCGAATATGAATGACGTTAGAATCATTCCATATTGAACTTATCCGTAAGGAAGGTTTGAGCATTCTCTACGAGCAATAGTATTGATTATTGACAATTCCGTGCTCATACCTCTGGAAGATTATATCAGTTAAGATTTCGTAAAGTAGATGCATTATTTTTAGATATCTTTACTCACCTTCGGGTCATTACTAGCCAATTAAAAATTGACATCAAACCACAACATTTGATATATATGATGTCATGCAAAAGATATGGCTAAGTCATCCACTGTCCTAACTATCGCAATAATAATGCTACTATTGGCATTCGCCCCTTCTATTGAAGGTTCACCATCTGGTAAGGCGGATGCAAGTGGTGGTTGTACATGTCACTACAGTGGGCAAAGTGTGACTGCAAGCCATAATTTCCCTGCAACATATACTGCTGGTCAAGTTTACAATATTCAAATTAGTTTGCAAGGTGGTGTAGCTGGTTCACAAGGAGGGTTTGCATTAGATGTTGATCAAGGAACATATTCCAATAGCGGAACGGATGTCCAATTTTCAGCAACAACTGCCACTCACACAAACCCATCAGCACGAAATTGGAACTTTGATTGGACTGCTCCAACTGCAGGAAGCGGTGTAGTTTCTGTTGCATTAGCCACATTGACTGCAAATGGTGATAATACAAACAGTAACGACGCTTGGGGAACTACTACGCATACTATCAATGAATTAATTTCTAACCAAGCACCGAGTGCATCAAACGTACAAATTTGGTCGGCTTCAACATCTAGTAAAACAAATGTTGTTGAAGATACTGATGTCGGAATTAGTTATACTTATTCAGACCCAGAAAGTGACCCTGAAGTTCTTGCTTCAACTGAAATTAGATGGATGAGAGGCGGTGTTGCACAACCAATGTACAATGATTACACAACACTACCAGCATCTGCAATTACTGCAGGTGAATCATGGCAGGCTACTGTAACACCATCTGATGGCACAACTTTAGGCAGCACTGTTCAAAGCAACTCTATTTCAATCGATGCAGAAATTATTGCGAATACCGCACCAACTGTTTCAAATTACGAGATTACAGCAGCGACTTCAGGATCGACTATACCAGTGAATGAAGACTTGTGGCTCAATTATGACTATAATGACATTGATGGCAATTCTGAAACTGGTAGTGAAATCATTTGGTTCAATGCTGGAATCCCGCAAACTATGTGGAATGATTACACAACACTACCATCCTCTGCAACATCTGTTGGAGATTCATGGAATGCAAAGATAACTCCGTCTGATGGAATGGACAGTGGTATTGCATATGATACTGCAAGTGTTACTATCATTGACATCGATACTGATGGAGATGGCGTATTCAATGAGAATGATGCCTTCCCTAATGATAGTACAGAAAGTGTAGATTCGGATTCTGATGGTACTGGAGACAATGCCGATGCATTCCCTAATGATGCTAATGAAACAATGGATTCTGATTCAGATGGTACTGGAGACAATGCTGACGTATTCCCCAATAATGCAACTGAAACTATGGATTCTGACGAAGATACTGTAGGCGATAATGCTGATGCATTCCCTAATAATGCTAATGAAACAATGGATTCCGATTCTGATGGTACTGGAGACAATGCCGATGCATTCCCTAATGATGCTAATGAAACAATGGATTCTGATGTTGATGGTACTGGAGACAATGCTGACGCGTTCCCTAATGATGCCAACGAAACAATGGATTTAGATCAAGATGGAGTTGGTGACAATTCGGATGCCTTCCCTAACGACCCTTCTGAAACAATGGATTCTGATGCTGACTCCATAGGCGACAATGCTGACGCGTTCCCTACTGATGCTTCTGAAACAACGGATACTGATTCAGATGGTACTGGTGACAATAGTGATTTATTCCCTACCGATGCTACTGAAACAATGGATTCTGATGCTGACGGTGTTGGTAATAATGCTGATGCATTCCCTAATGATGCAAATGAAACAATGGATAGTGATGGTAATGGCGTTGGAGATAATGCTCAAGCAGCAGCAGAGGCGAAAGATGCAAAACTTGCAGCTGAACAGAGTGAATTGTACATGATGATCGCAATCGCAGCAGTTGTGATTATCCTTTCATTAGCTGCAGTGGCGATTTTCATGAAGAAGAAGGGTAGTGATGAACTAGTATTAGCACCTAAGCAATATGATAATCCTCAGCCAATTACTCAAACTCAACAGTATGATGCACAACCAATTACTCAAACTCAACAGTACGAGCCACAGCCTACAGTAGTGGCTGCTGCAACTGAAGTTCAGCGATGGACAGACGAATCGGGGCACACATGGAGAACCATGACCGACAATTCCACACAATGGTGGAATGGTAGTGACTGGCAACAACGTTGATTTATTTTGCCATCGTCATCTTGAAAACAGTTCTTGATGTGCAAGATATGTGTCCAACCTATCTTCCTTGACTTGGCACTCCCGTTTCCTTGATGAAACACCTGGAGATTCCGTTGTTGGAGGTCCTGCACGTCAAGTGGAAGGAGCATGTTGGTCCAGAGTCCTGCCAACACCTTCACCCAATCCATCACTACAATTGTGGAGTGAAGAGATAGCTAATTCATTATCGATTACAAAAGGTGATTTGGAACTCTTGTCAGGAGGTCCTCCAAGTCCAGGCATGGACCCTTATGCGCAACGCTATGGAGGGCACCAATTTGGAAACTGGGCACATCAATTGGGTGATGGAAGAGCGATTACTTTGGGTGAAGTTGAGAGCGATGTAGGAATTGTTGAATTGCAACTTAAAGGGTCTGGACTTACGCCATATTCACGTACTGCAGATGGAAAAGCCGTACTACGTTCATCGATTAGAGAATTTCTGTGTAGCGAAGCAATGCACCATTTAGGAGTTCCTACAACCAGAGCATTGTCATTGGCAACAACTGGAGAAGAGGTGATGAGAGATGTCCTATATGATGGAAACCGAGCATTCGAACAAGGTGCAATTGTATCCAGAGTTTCTCCGAGTTTCATTCGCTTTGGAAGTTTCCAAATCCATACAGCAACTGGTGATACAGAGACACTTAGAAAATTGGTTGAACATACGATAAGCAACCACTTCCCTGCCCATCAATACTCAAACGATAAACAATTGCTAGCATGGTTAGCAGACATTGCAAAATCAACTGCAACTATGGTTTCGCATTGGATGCGAGTTGGTTTTGTCCATGGGGTAATGAATACTGATAATATGTCCATTCATGGATTAACGATTGACTACGGACCATATGGATGGATTGAGGCATACGATCCGAACTGGACTCCAAACACTACTGATTTGTCGCATAGACGCTATAGATTTGCCAATCAACCCCGCATCGCTGGTTGGAATGTTGCCAGATTGTTAGAGGCAGTTGCTCCACTTCTTGATGAACCTGAACTGTTGTCTCAAATTTTGGATGTATATTTTGAGGCAATTGGAGAGCAGCAAAATTCTATGTGGGCCGGAAAACTTGGATTTGATGCATTTAAAGATGAAGATGTTGAATTAGTTCGGGAATTAAATACCCTATTGCAACTAGTTGAAACTGATATGACTATCTTTTTCCGACTTCTATCAGATATTGAGGCACCTGATGTTGAATCTCTAAAGTTTGCTTTTTATGAAGAGGATGAAATTCCAACGCAACAATGGAATGACTGGTTGTTGAAATGGTGGAATCGGGTCGATTCCACGCCAGATAGAGTAAAAATGAAATTAGCAAATCCAAAATATGTATTTCGCAATTGGATGGCTCAGTTAGCAATTGAGGAAGCAGAAAAAGGTGATTTTTCTTTGTGTGAGGAATTGTTGCAGTTATTGAAGAATCCATATACAGAACAAATGGATATGCACATGAAATGGTTTTCTAAACGACCTGAGTGGGCCAAGAGTAAAGTTGGATGCTCAATGCTATCTTGCTCGAGTTAATTTCAACTCACAATTTGAACACTCAGTGTGAACTAATGTAGTTTACCAACCTACTGGGTTGTAAGATCTAGTAATACATCTACCGTATAACTAAACAATGTTTCAGTGGATAAAATAGCTAATGCAATAATGAAGTAATTGTTTCAGTGAACAAAACAGTTAATACAATAATGAAGTAATTGTTTCAGTCGGGATTGCATAAATGCAAACCACGCTTATTGATCAATTAACAAGCCAGTAATGACTTGCTATTTTTAAACAGTTAAGTTAACAAAGAATTGCTTTAGAGAAAAGTGAAAATTTCACTCGTCTGAAGCAACTTTTGAAACGCCGACTGCGTTAGGACCTTTTGGTCCTTCGCCGACTTCGAAAGTAACTACATCTCCGTCAGTAATTTCTCCAGTGACTTCGGAGACGTGAACGAAAAGGTCGTCACCCCCTTCTCTTTCTATAAATCCAAATCCTTTCGTAAAGTTAAACCATTTGACAGTACCTTGTGCCATGTCGGGGGCTACGGCAAGGGGTATTTGAAGCATACCATAGAACCCTCAAATAAAAAAGACAGATTTGGCGATTGAATGGCTCTGTTAGCAAGTAGTAATTATCAGAAAAAAATCGCTTTTTCGTTGTTTAGACAACTATTACGCTTACCAGGAAATCCATATCCTGGATAATTCGATTTTCAAATAAGAGATTTACTCGACTACGATAGTAGGAGAAAATGTAGAGCCGGATGCTCGATTAGATCTTGCTCAAATTAATTTGATGCTCAATGAGCAATTATTCCACTCGCATCTAATGCAAGAAGAATTGCGAACATTATTGCCGCACCCACTATCACTTGAATTAATGCTAATTTCCCAGTATCAGGAGAGTGCACATCTGGCAAGACATCTACAGTTGCAACATAGAGGAATGTTCCAGCTGCAAACAGGACTGCTAAGGCAAGCAAATGCGATTCTAATCCACCCATGAATAATACGCTAAGCATTATGGTCAGAGGCGTTGCAAGTGAAAAGAGTATCAAGTCTTTCAATGCCGCCTTCCTATCACCCCTCTCATGCAGAGAAAAGACTCCCAATGAGAACGCTGCTGGTATTTTGTGTGCGATAACAGCCATAGTCAGAGTCAATGTAAGAATTGTAGATTGTGAAGAGATACCGGCACCAATGGCCAATCCATCGGTCAATGCATGGACAGTCAATCCAAATACTAAACTAGAACCTGTTACATGATGAATATGGTCATGATCATGGTCGTGCGAGTGATCGTGATGTTCTTCGTGAACATCATGCCCAAAGCCAAATCCTTCTAGAATTAGCATGAACAAGAATCCGCATAAGATTGCTGCTCCCAGGAATAATGATTCACCGGAATAACTACTCCCCGATGATAATTCAAAACCTTCCGGTATTGCAATTAATAATGCGGACGCCAATAAAATACCGGCAGCAAGACCAGTCATCCAATTGAGAAGGTTTTGTTGTTCTGAGATTTTTTTCCACAGTGGGAAAGAACCTGCTAAGATAGAAACTATCAATGCAATAATTGAAACAGTTATTCCAGTTGCTATTGCATCCATGCAATCCCTCTTATCGATCAATTGGCAAGCCAGTAAAAGCTTGCTTTATGTAAACAGTTAAGTTAACAAAGAATTGCTTTAGAGAAAAGTGAAAATTTCACTCGTCTGAAGCAACTTTTGAAACGCCGACTGCGTTAGGACCTTTTGGTCCTTCGCCGACTTCGAAAGTAACTACATCTCCGTCAGTAATTTCTCCAGTGACTTCGGAGACGTGAACGAAAAGGTCGTCACCCCCTTCTCTTTCTATAAATCCAAATCCTTTCGTAAAGTTAAACCATTTGACAGTACCTTGTGCCATGTCGGGGGCTGTGGCAAGGGGTATTTGAAGCAACACGGTAGAATCACACCAATATGGCATTTAAACCGCATTCAGCAATAAGCCCAAAGGCAAGATTATTCACGAACCACAACTTAGGCAGTCATCTGGAGTATCGAGGGAACAGGCAATCGCTTCTAGACTGCTAAGTTCCTCTGCCCTATCTGCCAGACCTGCAACTGTTTGGTCATCCTTTACCTTGGCTTCAACCGTAAATTGAATCGCATCTGCTGCAGCCTTGGTTCTAAGATAATACATTCCTGTTTTGAGACCCTTTCTCCATCCGTAGAAATGCATTGAAGTAATTTTAGCTGGATTAGCATCGACCATATGAATATTCAATGATTGACTTTGATCAACATATGCGCCTCTGTCAGCAGACATATCAAGGACGTAGCGTTGCTTTATCTCCCAGGTAGTTTTGTACATTTCCTTGATATCGTCAGGGATTCCAGAAATGGCTTGAACACTACCTTTGTGCCTTAGGATTTCATCCTTCATTTCTAGAGACCACAAGTCTCTTGCAATCAAGTCCCGAACTAGGTGCTTGTTCAATACAATAAATTCTCCAGACAAAGTTCTGCGGACATAAAGGTTTGAGGTAAATGCTTCAAAACACTCATTATTTGCAAGTATTTGGCTAGTTGATGCCGTTGGCATAGGTGCCACTAATAGTGAATTACGCATACCGTGTTCCACTATTTCTTGCTTCAGAGTATCCCAGTCCCAACGACCGGAGTGCTCATTCATTCCCCACAGGTCAAACTGAAGTTTTCCTTCACTAGCAGGTGAACCCTGGAAAGTGGAGTAAGCTCCTTCAGCAATCGCTGCATCCTTCGAAGCGGTACATGCTGCAAAGTAAATTGTTTCAAATATTTCCTTATTCAATGCTCTAGCCTCTTCACTTTCAAAGCATAGCCCAAGCATTGCAAATGTATCTGCTAATCCCTGAACACCTAGACCAATAGGGCGATGCCTCATATTGGAATTTCGGGCTTCAATTACCGGATAAAAATTAACATCTATTACTCGGTTTAGATTCCCAGTTGCATGATAGGTCACATCATATAATAATTTATGATTAAATGATTTAGTTTCCATGTCGATATACTTTGGAAGTGCTATCGAAGCGAGGTTACATACAGCGACTTCATCTTCTGAAGTGTATTCCATAATCTCTGTACAAAGGTTTGAGGAACGAATTGTTCCTAAATTCTTTTGATTGGATTTTTCATTTGCTGCATCTTTATAACACATGTATGGAGTCCCAGTTTCAATTTGAGATTCTACAATTTTGTCCCAAATCGTACGTGCAGGGATTGTTTTGCGTGCTCTTCCTTCAGCCTCATATGATTCGTACAACTTTTTGAATTCATCACCGTAGGCATCTTGGAGACCTGGGCATTCATTCGGACAGAATAAAGACCATTCTGCATTTGCTTCTACCCTTTCCATAAAGAGATCAGAAATCCACATTGCATAGAACAAATCTCTTGCTCTTACCTCTTCCTTACCGTGATTCTTCTTTAGATCTAAGAACGCAAAGATATCTGGGTGCCAAGGCTCAAGATATACTGCGATTGAACCCTTGCGCTTGCCGCCACCTTGGTCGACATATCGAGCAGTATCATTGAATACACGAAGCATTGGAACGATTCCATTGCTTGTGCCATTTGTCCCTTTGATATATGCGCCTTGCGAGCGGATATGGTGAATTGAAAGTCCAATTCCACCAGCGGATTTAGAGATTAATGCACATTGTTTCAGAGTATCATAGATTCCTTCCAAGGAATCATCTTGCATTGTAAGTAAGAAGCATGATGACATCTGTGGTTTTGGTGTTCCCGAATTGAATAGGGTTGGAGTTGCATGAGTGAAGTATCCTTCCGACATTAGATCATAAGTCTTCAATGCTTTCTCTATATTACCATGGTGAATCCCTACAGAGACTCTCATCAACATATGCTGAGGTCTTTCTGCAACTTCGCCATTGAGTTTCAGTAGATATGAACGTTCCAAAGTTTTGAATCCGAAGTAATCATAGTTATGGTCTCGTCCATAATTGATGTGGTTATCCAAAATCTCAGCATTTTCCATTATCACAGCATAAACTTCCTCGGAAATCAGAGGTGCATGTTTGCGTGATTCTGGGTCGATGTAATCTCTTAGATCAGTGATGACTTCTGAGAATTGTGTTTTTGTTGAACGATGTAAGTCATCAACACAAATCCTAGCCGCTAAACGACTGTAATCAGGGTGCTGAGAAGCAAGTGAAGCAGCGGTTTCCGCTGCTAGTTGATCGAGTTCTCTAGTGGTAACTCCATCATATAATCCCTCTATTGTTAATTTTGCAACATGAGCGGGATCAATCCAAACCGGGTCTAGGCCCTCTGCTAATTGCGTCAACTTTTCCATTATTGCATCGAAACGTACATCTTCACGTTCCCCTTTCCTATTTACTACTTGTAGTGCCATCTATTATTCCTCCTTCATTTCATTGTAATTGTTGATAATTAGTATTCCATAACCCATGCTTCAGAAATCTTCATCCATTGAGAAGCGCTGTTGTACACTGCCAAGGCTTGCTGAATCCATAACACCTGCTTTTTGGTATTCTGCGACTCTCTTCTCGAAGAAATTAGTTTTACCTTGCATTGATATCATTTCCATCCAAGGGAATGGGTTCTCTGCATTGTATAACTTTGAAGCTCCAAGAGAAATTAATAGACGGTCTGCGACGAAATGAATATATTGGGCCATCAAGGTCGAATTCATTCCGATTAGAGAAACTGGAAGTGCGCTTGTTACGAACTCAATTTCAATTTCTACTGCTTCTGCAATAATTCCATGAATGGATTTTTCACCTGCTCCACGTAATAATTTATTATGTAATAAACAAGCGAAATCGCAGTGAAGCCCTTCATCGCGGGAAATTAATTCATTGGAGAAAGTCAACCCTGGCATCAATCCTCTCTTCTTCAACCAGAAGATTGCACAGAAAGAACCTGAAAAGAAAATACCTTCAACTGCTGCGAAGGCAACTAATCTTTCAGCGAATGAACCTTTCTTGCGAGATAACCAACGCATTGCCCAATCGCCCTTTTTCTTAACTGCTGGCACAGTTTCTAATGCTTTGAAAAGGTGATCCTTTTCTATATCATCCTTGATGTATGTGTCAATCAGTAGTGAGTAGGTCTCTGCATGAACGTTTTCCATCATTATTTGAAATCCATAGAATGCTCTAGCTTCAGCCCAACAAACTTCATTAGAAAAGTTCATCACTAAATTTTCATTGACTATACCATCGCTTGCTGCGAAAAATGCTAGTATGTGTTTTAAGAAGTGCCTTTCGTCATCGTTCAATTTATCCCAATCTTTGAGATCTTCTGCTAAGTCTATTTCCTCGGCCGTCCAAAATGATGCTTGTTCTTGTTTGTACATTTCCCAAATATCTGAATGCTCAATAGGGAACAATACGAATCGATCAAGATTGGTTTGGAGCATTGGTTCCAAGTGCTCGTGACTCAAGTCCAACTCAAAATCTTCTTCGTTTTGACTTGGCTTTTCGATTACCATAATTAGACACCCCCGATTATATCACACGCTGGAATTTTATTGCCCTCCGAGAGAGACTATAATACAGACCCCCAATGAGACTTTGGAAACATGCATTATCGCAGTGTTCGGCGAAAGTGAAAAGCACTAAGCAGCATAACGATTAGCATTTGTTTTTGTAGCCTAAGAACTAATCAATGATTTAAGCCTAAAAACTAACAACAAATACCCCTCACCTTCCACTGGAGTTATGTAAGTAAGTTTCAACTTTAGAATAAGGGTCAAAAACCCCCACCGTAACGACTGTATATGGAGCAAATACAATTGTCGGTCCAATTCGCACGCCTAGATGATGAAGCAAGATTGCCAACCCAAGGTTCAGCATTAGCTGCCGGATGGGATTTGTATGCTTTATGCGAGACAATTGTCCCAAAAGGTGCAAGCACATTCATTGCAACTGGACTGGCTGTCGCCATACCTGAAGGATGGGAGGGCCAGATACGATGCCGCTCATCCCTAGGAAAAAAAGGAATGATACTACCAAACGGTGTAGGAACAATTGATGCAGATTATCGCGGAGAATTGAAAGTACTAGCGACATGGATAGGCCAAGGAGACAATTTCACAGTAAGTAAAGGCGAGCGGGTTGCACAGTTATTATTCGCTCAAGTACCAAAGGTAACAATAGTTGAAACATCATACGAGGAATTGGGAAATACTGAGCGAGGGAGCGGAGGATTCGGCTCCTCGGGACAATATTGACCAACTAGAAGAGGTGAATCGGATGACTGAACTAAGAGAGGTAGAAATTATTCATCTCGATGAAATTCCTTATCAACAAGCGTTGGATTTGATGAAACAACTTCAACAACAAAGAATCAATGATTTGATTCCAGACACGCTACTACTACTACACCACCCTGAAATCGTAACAGTTGGGCCACGCGCTACAAATGACGGAATTAAAGCACCACCGGGTTATCCGTCTCATACAGTAGATAGAGGAGGCGGTTTGACTTGGCATGGACCTGGGCAATTGGTTGGATACCCAATTTTCAAATGGGATTTAGAGGGGGAAACTTCTGTCGCTGCAATAATCTCATTACTTGAACAATGGATCATTAATACTCTTGATGAATTAGCAATCGAATCCTCAAGAGATGATAGAATGCAAGGAGTATGGGTTGATGACAAGAAGATTTGCAGTATTGGGCTTTCATTCCTTAGATGGGTTTCTCGTCATGGCTTTTCAATTAACATAGACACTCCTAGTGGAAGAGTGGAAGGTTTGGCAGGATGTGGCCTTGAAAGTAAAACTACTACTTCTCTTGCAAGATTAGATCATCAAATCACAATTGAACAATTCACTCAGTCTCTATTGAAAAATATGCAAAATGCAGTTAACAGAATTGCAAGAGATTAAACTCAGCAGTATAATTTCCACCAATACAAGGATATGCTCAACAACTGCGAGTGATTAGCGTTGAGCATGGACAACACATGGCCCCACCATGGTAGTTCTACAATCGGCGGAGAAATCCACCCCATTCAATATCTTGAATGGTATGTTCCTCGTTTACAACAAATGAGAAAATTTAATTTATCTTTTAGTGGACTACAATACTCTTGGGATTTTGAAACATATCTAGCAACAAATCTGAAAGATGTAGGCTATCACCACATTTCAGAGTTCCCTCACCCTGAGCAAATGGTTGCACAACGTTACGCAATAAGTCCTCAAAAAATTGTAATTACCCATGGGGCCACTCAGGCCCTAAACATTGCATTATTGGCTTGTTTGGAACCTGCAATAAATGGTCAAAGAAATATTGTCGCTGTTGAATCTCCAGCATATGCGCCTGTGGTTCAAACTCCCCTATTGTTAAACTGCGATACAATTCCTGTTCAAAGACACCCTCCAGTTGATGGCTTTGGGCCATGGAGAATAAACAAAAAGGAGTGGCTAGATGTTCTGCAACAATCAAAAGTATTGATGATAACCCCACAATTAAACCCATGTGGATGGGATTATGAAAGCAGTGACCGCAGATGGATAATCGATACCTGCAAGCAATTGTCAATCAAAATAATCTCCGATGAGGTCTATATTGATTCGATGAAGGGCACAGAAGATTACAAACCATTCCACTTAGAAGGTGAACACTGCATATCTATCAACTCATTAACCAAAATCTATGGATTAGGTCCACTTCGCTTTGGCTGGATAATCGCTAACAAAGAAATCATATCCAATGCAAAAAGAGCATTCTTAACCTTTTCAGGAATGATGGCAAGCCCTACTATTCGCTTAGCAAGTGCTGTGTTCCCGCACTTGGACCTAGCTCTTGAAAAAATAAACCAATATAGAGAAATCAATCTTCCGGTATTAAGGGAAATGCTGGAAAGGCAAAATATTGTTTGGAATGAACCACCATACGGTGTTTTCGGTGCTTTCCAACTTCCAAATGGCTTTGATTCAATGGCATTTGTCGATGGAGCATGCGCAGAGCATTCAGTATTAGCAGTACCCGGCTCAATGTTCTCAGAAGAATTGAGTGGGTGGATGAGAGTCGCTTGGTCTATAGAGCCTGCATTGTTTTCTGAGGCAATATTGAACCTAGAAAAGGCCCTAATTTCAATCCATTAGTAAAAACAAGGTCATATATGCAAAAAGGAGTTGCACAGTACATGGGTGAAGTAGTAGTGGCAATAACCGGCGCATCTGGTGCTATTTACGGTAAACGCCTTACAGAATGCTTGTCAAATCTTGGAGTCCAAGTAAGGCTTGTTGTAACTGCATCGGGAGAACTTACACTGGCACATGAATGCCAAACCGATAAAGAAACCATCGCTGCAAACTATTCTGCCATTCTTGAAGATGGGAAAAATGTCGCAGCAAAATCTGCATCTGGTTCCGCAAATATTGATGCTGTAGTGATTTGCCCTTGTTCTGGGACTACTTTGGGCAAACTGGCAGCAGGGATTGGTGATAATTTAGTAACACGTTCTGCAATCGTTGCATTAAAGGAAAGACGCAAGTTGATATTAGTTCCACGTGAAGCACCTTATGCTACTGCCCATCTTGAGAATATGGCGAAATTATCATCTTGGAATACGATAATTATCCCAGCATCCCCTGGATTTTACAACCATCCGCAATCAATCGATGACTTGGTCGACTTTATTGTTGCAAGAATACTTGACCAATTGGGACTAGAGCATGACATCGGCAAGCGATGGACCGGTGAAGAAATTCAATAATTCTAATCATATAACCATTTAGTTCATCAAGGTCGGGCTAATAGCCCCCTATGGTGCAAATATGTCTGACACAGATTACAATTCATTGAAAGTGTTCGAATTAAAGGAACTTTGCAAAACAAATGCACTTCCAGTATCTGGAACCAAGGCGCAATTGATTGAACGTCTATCGACTCACCAGTCAACCAAATCAATTCCACCGTTATCGGTTGCAGAAGCGCTATTAGATGATGGTGATTCCAATGAAAAATACCTCCAGTTGGAAGAAAAATCTGAATTCTCAAGTAATTCTTCCACATTTCAAAGAATGATAGCACCAATAGCAGGACCTCATAATATCAAAATAATAGCGGCTATCGGTCTTTCTCTGCTGATGATTTCTGCAGTTCTTATTATTCAGCCTGCATGGCTTGGATTTGGTGATGAACTTGAATTTGAGTTGATTGAATTTGATGCGTCAATGGCTAGACAGTATGCTCAGGACCTTGTTGATCTCGGCCACCCTGATTGGGATGGACGGATGAGTGGAACTGATGAAGAAGCCGCTGCTGCACAAATGATCGAACAGCATTTCAAGTCCCTTGGGATGACCACAACCCTCCATTCTTACGAGGTTGAAATGCACCATGTAAATGCAGAACCATCTCTACAAGTTTGTACTCCGGGCAATCTTCCACTTCCTGTACCGCCATGTTCTGCTGCGGATTTCGGCAGTGTCGCATATACCTTTGAACATCGAATTGACTATGTCATCCAAGGATTCAGCGGCTCCAGTTTCTTCCAATTCGGCGATGATGTACAAATTGTAGATTTAGGCAACGGTTCTGAAGATTCACTATGGCAAGAAGCAAGTGGAAAAATTGGTTATGTTAGAGGTGGAGGTTCAATCACAGGCAACACTGCATTGATGAGTAAAGCTGCAGAAAATGACTTGGTGTCTCTAATCAGAGTAAACAAAGATTACAATTGTGGCAAAGTTGAAGCCAATGATTGTGTGCCAATTTTCAAGGGAACCTCTATAGAAGAAATTACTGAAGCCAATGGTGGGACTGTACCAACCGAATTATCATTCATTGCAATGTCAAAAGACGCTGGTGAAATATTAGAAGCTGCAGTAATCAATGGTTCAGGTTCTATCGCAATGGACATAGATGTCACTAATGATGGCACTAGAACGATATACGTGCCTTGTGGAGAATTCAAAGGTAAATCATCTGAAGTAATTATTGCTGGTGCTCATCACGATACAGTTTACAGCGGCCCTGGTGCTATTGATGACACATCTGGTTCTGCTAGTATAATGGAGATGTCAAGACAAATTTCCAAAATCGTTAACGAATCGGGAACACCAGATAGAACAATCAGATTCTGCACATGGGGAGGAGAAGAAGAGGGACTTTACGGCAGTAGAGCCTATGTCAATGAAATGAAGGACGATTTGAAAAAGAACCTACGCCTATACATAAACTTGGATATGAATCACGTCGATGCTGATTTTGCTAACCGTGGCAATTCATTGACATTGTTCACAAATAGTATAGACGATTATAGAAATATCGAACTCATCAAAAAAGAATATATCTCCACATATCCGGATATTGCGAATAGATACGACATTCGCATGGCTGCGCTACTAGGAGAAAAGGGCGCTGAAGATGGAATGCCATACAATTCAGATCATGGACCATTTGTCTATGATTTAGGAAGTGGTGCAAATGGGAGAGCCGTCGTATGCTATGGTAGTGGAAGTTGGGAGTATCACACATACAAAGACAATATGGAACGTTTTAACGAAGAATCACTGGGCGTATCTGTTACAATTTATGGGACATATTTGAGTGCCTTAGCATACAACATCGATTCTTGAGAATCAAAAGAGTTGAAGAATAGAATCACATGGCCCTTTCATGGTCGCACCTAATGCATGGGCAAGTCACATTTTGGTTGATTCCAAATCTGAAGCGGTACAAATTAGAGATAAAGTTTCAAAGTTGAAAGATTTCCAGAAGTTGGCAAGGAAAAAGAGTTCTTGCCCTTCTGCTCAAAAAGGTGGAGATTTAGGCTGGTTTCGCAAAGGAAACATGGTCAAGGAATTTGAAGTGGCGGTATGGGCCACTCCTTTGAAAACAGTCTCAGCACCTGTAAAAACTCAATTCGGATACCATCTTATTTGGGTTCACGAAAGAGATTCTGAATAATGAGGGATCACTATGACTATCACTGTTGCTTTAGAGAATTATACCGTTATGGCCAAGCATGGCTATTATGAATTCGAGCATGAGCAAAAACAACCTTTTAATTTCAGTGTATGGGCGACAATAATGGACCATAGCATTGCAGGTAAGTTAACAAATACTTTGAATTATGCGGATATACAAATTGCTATTGATGCCGAAATAATTGATACTGAACCGATTGGTTTAATGGAAACAATGAGTGAAAGGATAATCAAAAACATTTCCACTAATGAAATGGTTTGCGCAATAAAAGTACGGATTGAGAAGCCACAAGCACCTCTGCCTCATCCAGGCGGCTTAGCCGTCATTGAAATGGAATGGGTTCGCCCTCAATAACCGGCTAGCAAATAGCAATTTGATTGCAAGTTTTTGCATAAGTATTGAAGGTCTTCACATCGAGGGCGTTGTAATGGCCGATACTCCGAGTCGCGTATTTGTTCCAACTGCAGTTGAGGCAGATGGTAAGGCCATTGGCATGGGCTGCTTTAGTTCAGAAGAGACTGCTTGGCTGGTATTACGTACTTTTCTAAAGAAAAGCGATCTTATGAATTTAAAGTCTGCAAGCATAGTTATTTGGGAAATTGATATCGTTGGAGATGATGCAATGACCGTCCTATCTACAATTGAATGCAAAACTTGTCCTGTCTGTAAGCGCAATACATTTTGGTTAGATCTTTCACAATTCAGCGCACTATGCCATGGAACGTCATGCGCTGCGTGGGTTGAGGAAAGTACAGTAGAGCCGGGAATCATAGACTGCGGCTGGCCTGCAATACAATTCTTGAAGCAAACAAGTTCAATAAAAGAGGCATTCGCAGAATTATACAAATTGGGTGACCGTCTAACAGCTGCAGGCCAAGGTGAACAAATCGCTGGCACTGCTGAAGGAATGTTAGGAGAATTCCAAAATTCTTAGTACTCAAATCACTTGTAATACAATTGATGCAATGAATGGTAGGGCGAATATGCCAAAGAATACAAGCATTAAGACTCTAATTTGTTTCTGATTCTTCTCATTCTTCTCATTCTTAGTGATACACTCTTCTTGCTTGCAAACTCTTGGTTCTGTTTTTGATGGAATCGCCTCTTGGCAAATCCTGCAATGCTTATGCGGCTGTACTCGGTTGCTATTTCGTGAATTCTTCGTATTACTTGCTGATTCCGACATTTTCTCACCTCATGAAGTTATTAGTGTTCCATCGAATGGTTGTCCATCTAATGCTTGTTCTAATGTTGCGATTTGGCGTCCATCTAAGACCGCCAAATCGATACAAGAATCCTTTGCCCAACCAACTGCCACTGGGTCAATAACCGCTGAAGCACCTGGCGCAAGCGGCTCGCCGATTCCGGTAATCTCCGCCAACTCATCGATTGTCAATTTGGTCAATGATTGAGCATCATCAAATTCTCTAGGATCTTTATCATAAACATGACTGACATTTGTAGCGATAATGCAAGTCCTTGCACCCGCATCCCTAGCAAAAGCAACTGCTACTGCATCTGTTGTATGACCTGGAGTTGTTCCACCCATTACCACAAAGTTATATTTTTCTAATAATTCAGCAGACTCAGTGGTCGTGTGAGGGATTGAAGGAGCCACATTACAGCCGATATCGAGCAAAATCTGCTGAATTACAGTTGCATTCAATCGAGTTGCTGCAATACCAACTCGGTCTAATTTATCAGTTGCTGAAACACAAGTTTTGGCCAATTCAATAGCCTCTCTTGCCGGAAGACCTCCGCCTATGACTATGCCAACTCTTCGGCCATTGCCTTCCAAGTGGACTGCTAGTTGCCTTAATTGACCGAACCATGCACTGCGTTGTTCGGATTCCTCCGGCCTCAACAGACTGCCTCCTAATGCTACGATGTGACGACTTGTCATCGGTCTTCCCTCACAGCCCCTATTCTTTGAGCATATCCCTTGTGATTATTGACATATAGTCAATTATTAAGTTTTGATTAAATTCTATTCCAATCAAGAGGAAAATTAACAAAGTAACTTGCTTGAGAACTTCAAAGTTAATTCAACAAAGGTGCGAGGGTTGAAAGCCCCTCGTCTCTGCCACTAAATTAGAGGCGTAGACTGTGTCAGATGATGTTGAACTTGCTTCTCGCCGACTCCGCCTCAAGATGGCATTGGAAGACCTTCGTGAAATGAAGGGTTTTGGCACTGAACTTGTCAGTATTATCATCCCACCAGACCGCCAAGTATCCGATGCTCGACAACTGCTTCAAAATGAACATGGACAAGCTGCAAATATCAAATCCAAGGGAACTCGTAAGAATGTGCAAGGGGCAATTGATTCGGCACTTTCTTCACTTTCTAAAGTAAAAAATGCTGGTGAAAATGGCATCGCTCTATTCGTTGGTTCAATCATCGTCGGAAACAATAGAAATCGTATGATAAATGTCTTGGTTGAGAACCCACCTCAACCTCTTTTGTCATTTCGCTATCGCTGTGATTCAACTTTTGAATTAACCCAACTTGAAGATATGCTTATCGACAGAAAGTCATATGGATTATTCGTGATCGATAGATCTGAAGCAGCATTTGGAATCGCCACCGGTAAAAGAATACATGTTCAAGAGCATTTAGTATCCAATATCATGGGTAAGCACCGTCAAGGAGGTCAATCAGCACAGCGTTTCGAGAGACTTATTGAAGAGGCTGCGCACAAGTTCTTCAAGCGTGCCAGTGAGCATGCCTGTGATTACTGGTTACCAAATTTGGAAAATCTTCAAGCAATAATTGTCGGTGGACCAGGCGCTACAAAGGATTTCGTTGTTAAGAACGATTATTTCCATCACGAAATCGTTAAGATAATTGCTAAGACCACTTTTGATGTAGGTTATTCAAACGAGAGTGGAATCCGTGAATTGGTCGGTAATGCAGGACAGATGATGGGCGAAATCGAACTTGACGCTGAACGCAAAATCATGGATGTATTCCTTTCTGAATTGATTAAAACCCACCCAAAGGCAACATATGGCCAAGAAATGGTCAAGCAAGCGCTTGACCAAGGTGCAGTTCAAAAATTGCTTATTTCTGAAGCATTGAGAAAGAATACAATCACCCTGCAATGCGGCGGATGTAGACATCAATGGAAAATTACAATTGGCCGTATGGAAGCAATGCCAAATTGCCCTTCTTGTGATGTTTCTGGAGATAAAGCCAAGGAACTTGAAAATGTATCTCTAATTGATGAATTGAGTGTAATGGCGGTCAAATCAAACACCGAACTTGTATATATCTCGGTTGATACAGAGGAAGGCTCTCAACTAATGCAAGGATTTGGCGGTCTTGCAGCAATATTACGCTATCCTTGGGTATGAGGTGAATCAATTGAAACTTCTACGAGATGAGATAGAACAACTGATTGGCCAGGCCCTTGTCAAAGCCGGTATTTCGGGCGACAATTGGCGACAAATGTTAGCACCTAGCCGTGATACAACTCAAGGCGACCTTTCACTTCCATGTTTCCCTTTGGCAAAACAATTATCAAGAAATCCAGTTGAATTGGCTCAAACAATTGCCGATGAGATCTCCTCTAATCCAGCGATAGGAGAGGTTTCTGCAGTTGGTGGATATCTCAACATCAAGGCAAATATGAATTGGCTAGCACAACAGGTCTTGTCTGGTAAAGTTCGCATTGGTGATGCTTTAGGAACGATCAATAGTACGGGGAGAAAAGTTCTCATCGAGCACACATCTGCAAACCCAAATGGACCATTCCACGTCGGTAGGGCAAGAAATGCAATTCTCGGCGATTCCTTAGTTCGTCTTCATCGATTATTTGGAAACGAGGTCAGAGCAGAATATTATGTTGATGACATGGGTAAGCAAGTTGCAGTATTAGCATGGGCTCTTGCAAACCTTAGCAAGGAGGAAGTTGAGCAAACACTAGTCGGAAGAGATGGCGTCAACCCTCGATGGTCAGGCAAGGCAGATCATGAAACAGTTCGCTGGTACCAAGCTGCACAAAAAATGCGTGAAGGTGAAAACGCACAAGCGATAGAGGATGAAATCGGAAGATTAGTTCATGCTAGCGAAAATGGTGACCAAGAGGTCCTAAATCGATTTGAAGCAGCCTACCAACCAGTTCTTGATGGAATGCTGATGACTCTCAATAGATTGGGAATAAATTTTGACACCTTCACTAAAGAATCCAAATTCGTCATCGATGGAGATGTAGCCAAATTGATGCAAAGACTCAGTGAGATGGAGATTTATGGTGAAGCGGATAATGGTGCAGGTTACCTTGATTTGGGACAACGTGGCCTAAAGGGTAAAACTGAATTCTTCTTTAGAAGAGGAGATGGTTCATCCCTCTATGCAACTAGAGATATTGCATATCACATGTGGAAATGGCAACAGAGCGATGATTTGATAAATGTTCTGGGAGAAGATCATAAATTACAAGGCAAGCAAGTTGCAATGGCTCTTACCGAATTGGGAGAAAGAGTCCCAGAGGTACTGTTCTATAGTTTTATCAAGTTGCCTGAAGGAAAGATGTCCACACGAAAAGGAAACGTTGTTTTCATGGATGATTTACTTGAAGAAGCACAAGCACAAGCCGCAACTATTGTTAGAGAACTGCGTCCTGATTATTCCGAATCAAAGGTGCTGGAAATTGCAGAGGCCGTAGGTGTTTCTGCTGTTCGTTTTAACATCATAAAAGTGAGCCCGGACAAGGGATTCACATTCCGTTGGGAAGAAGCACTCGCATTTGAGGCGGGCTCAGCACCATTCATCATGTACAGTCACACTAGAGCACATTCTGTAATGCTACGTTGTATTGAAGCGGGTGCTGATGTTGATTCCATCATAGCATCTCAAATTGATTATTCGCAGCAAGAGATGCCTACTGGACTTGTAGAACTTCTAAGAACGATAGCAAGACATAACGACATACTCGACAAAGCAGTCAATATGAGAAAGCCACATTTGTTTGCGGCTCAATTACTGGATTTGGCAAATGCTTACAATGGATTTTACAGAGATTGCCACATTCTAGTTGAAGGTGTTCCTAACCCATTTTATCTACAGGTTTCAGAAGTAGCAAGAAATCTGTTGAAAACAGGAATGCAAGGTGTAGGAATCATTCCGATTGAACAAATGTAAGTCATTCACGACGGTCCCAATCTCTTGTTTTCATGTACTTAGGTTTAGCAATGTCGAGATCTCTTCGATACCATCCCTCTGGCAAACTTAGAGGGTCTATATCACGAGCAGATTTCACTCGGCGAACAATTTCTAACCGCATAGCATCCATTCCCACGAATTCAGTTGCTGACATTGTCGGACGGCCTTGAGAGTCATAGAGCAGTGGTAATAGTGGGTCACCTTCGCTACCTTCATCTTGCCATTGCTTTTCTGCTGCAATAACTTCATCCCACATTTCTGGTTTTGGATTTAGCAAATCTGCTTTTGATGATACAACCAATAAATCAGTCTCAGGCAATAATCCCTTTACCTCTTCAAGAAGATTCAGTTGTTCCTCCATTGGAGTTCCACACTGCTCGCTTCCATCCAGTAAAAATAGAACTAAAGAACCAGTATTTTCTAATGCTGCTATCGCTTGCATTTCGATTGCATTTCTCTTTATCATAGGCCTATCAAGCAAACCAGGAGTGTCAACTAATTGATGCTGAAGCCTTCTATGGAAGAAATGCCCAACGTGTATTTGTTTAGTAGTAAATGGATAGTGATTTACTTCCATATTACCTGAACTCAATGCAGAAATAAAGGCTGATTTACCGACATTCGGAGCACCGCAGACCACAACACATGGCAACTCAGAATTAATTGTTGGTAATTTCTTGAGAGTCTCTCTAGCTTCACTTAGCCAAAGTAACGATTTGCCTACTTGGCGCATAACAGAACTTATCCGACCATATGCTTCCTTTCTTGCATCATGCATCAATTCAGTTCTTGCAGTACGGACAATTTTCTTTGAATTCTGTCCTGAGATAGCAGTAATTCTTTTCGCAGCCCATTGTAGCATTGAAAGGTGATGTCGATAATCATCACATCCTACGCAGGCATCTATCATCGCTACATCAAATTGAGGTGATTGGTCTAGGCTTGGCCAACATTCCACCATCTCAGTAAACTGACTGTAGATTACATCTGCAGCGGTCTGAACCATTCTGTTCATCTGCTTCCTTACACGAAAAACTTTGTCAGGGTCATCGACTCTATCAGCTGCTTTTCGCGCTCTAGAGAAGGCTTTGTCGAGAACTTCGTCCTCTAAAAGGACTGTTGGTATTGTTCGCCATGAGACCTTCAAGCCTATTCCTCCATTCCATGCCGGTAGCCCATCCTTGATGAAGGCACTCCTCTAAATAAGCGACAATTATTGTACATCGAATGTTAAATATGACATCTCAATGAACTTTTTGTCAATGGATATCCATTAATGCAGGTACGAGCGTTCAAGTAGCGTCGCCTAATCAACTACAACATGGGGAAGAAGAAGAACAGCATTGATTTACCAGAATGGGCGCAAACCTTGTGGGAAGAAATGGGCTCCCCAGACCTTGAATCCAATATTGGAATACACAATGGAAATCTTTTGGAAAGACGCCATGGCCTGCGCCGTGATGATCTGATTGAGGTTCTAATGGATGCAAGAGCACTCGCTGAAGGAAACGATGGCTGGATTAAAGGTCGTTTGCTATCAAGCGGTAAGTCAAGCCTTGAGATACTTGCAGAGGATGGTAAGAATCACTATATCTCACGAGATGTCATCGTTCAAGTCATTTTAGTGGCTCATACACGACCACCATATATTGACGATTCAGAATTACTCGCATTCGAAAGAGATGATATGAAGCGCCGTAGCAGTTTGCACGAAAAAGTAGAGAAGCAAAAAAGCGGTAACGATGACGCACACCTTTGGGGATGAGAATCAATGCCCGAAGGGGATGTCGGCTATTCACGCCACGTCTTTATCTGTGGGCATCAGAGACCAGAGGGCTCTGTCAGAGCAAATTGTTTTGACAGAGGAAGTATAGATTACATGAAATCTCTAAAGTTGGCTGCGATTAAAGCAGGCCTGGAAGGCATAAGAGTACAGAAATCGGGTTGCTTAGATTATTGTGACCAAGGAACTACTTGCGTTGTTTATCCAGAAGGCGTATGGTATACAATCAATGATGAAAATGACCTAATACCAATTCTTGAGCATCTTAAAACGGGAAAGATTGCTGAAAAGCAACTCCTAAAATTAGACTAATCAAAGTTTAACTGGCCTTGTTGCACCGCATGCTTGGCACTTTAGAAGAGTAGTTCTATCCTCTTTGATAAAGTGAGTATCAGGGGCTGAACATTGGCTACACTTGATGTATGTATTTACATAATTAGCGATAGTTCGCTTGATCCTCTTCGGTGGAATTCTTCCCTTGAATCTAGCACGAGGTCCATCTCTTGAACCTGAAGTACCTAACTCATTTAGGATGAATTGGTATACATGATTATCATCTCTGTCCATCATAGAAACCAATTCATTGAAGTTTCTAAGGATTGTATTTGAACCTTCAATCATTATCTGAGGGATTGGTAATTTCCAACGAGAACCTGAAGAAATCTCTTCTGGAATATTTTCTCTGGCTCGGTCGAGAAGAGTCTCATATTCGAAGTCGCCCATGCCCCTTCCCTGTGCCGACCTTTCTTGAAGCCTTTGTAGGGCTAGAGGTCGCTTGTATGGAGGTCTTACAGGCAAAGGTTTGAATTGGGTGGGGCAACCCCCTTTGGTTTGATGGTATTAAGTATCGAAGAATTACGCACCCTCGCAACGAATCTGCGCCTTGAGGGATTAAACTCCCAACAGATAGCTGATGAATTATCATTATCACAAGATACTATTGCTTGGCTTCTTACTGGAGAAAAAGAAAACCATCCAACGGATGTACGAATCGGGTGGAGGACTATTGGTGTCAAACCTGGCCGTATTGCTGCAATTGGTGCAATCATGGGCGATGTTGTTGATGAAGAAATGGGACTCGGAGAAACTGATACTGTCGTAGGAATTTCAATCAATGGAATTGCATTTGGTCACGAAGTCGCTCGTATGATCGATTCTGAAATGACTGTCTACAGGACCACTGATAGTGGAAATGGAAAAGGTTCTCTTTCCAACAAATATGGTCAAGTCGCTGGCAAGAGAGTTGTTATTGTCGACGATGTTCTTTCATCTGGAGTCACTATGTCACGTACCATAAAGGCAATTCGTGAGTCAGGTGGAGAGGTCGGACTCGTAGTGGTATTGGTAAACAAAACCACCCGCAACGAAATTGACGGCGTCCCCCTACGTGGAATCATTAGAGCTGTTGCAGTCTGAGGTGAGTGATAATGCACTGGGCAGATGTAGCGGCAAAATCTTTGTCGCATAGAGGTAATACTCATGTCATCTCAACTGGGATTACCCCAAGTGGTGAATTTCATATTGGCCACTTAAGAGAAATACTAACTGGAGACATGTTAGCAAGAGCAGCGAGAGATGCTGGCCTTGATGTTGATTTCATATTCATCGTAGATTCAGCAGACCCATTGCGTAAAGTCTACAGTTTCCTAGGTCCAGAATATGAACAATTCATTGGCCACCAAATTGGTGCGATACCGGCACCAAAAGAAGGGGATAATAATCCTGATTGGCAGAGATTCAATGATGAAGGATGGACCTATGCAGACCATTTCCTAACCCCCTTCATGGAAGCATTGGCCGAAATTGGAGTAAGACCACGAATCATAGATAATTTGAGTTCTTATCGAGACGGCAAGTTCGCAGAAATGACCAAAATCGCTTGTGATTCAGCCGAACAGATTAGAGAAATTATCGAGAGGGTATCAAGTAGAGAATTAGCAAGTGATTGGTTTCCATGGAGCCCGCTTGATAGCAAGCAATCTTTAGATGACGTAAAGGTCACTGGTTACGAATATCCACTGGTTCATTGGATAGATTCACACGGAGTTGAAGGTTCTTCAGATATTACAAAAGGGGAAGGAAAGTTACCGTGGAGAATCGATTGGCCAGCAAAATGGAGTTGGATTGGAGTCACTTGTGAAGCATTTGGCAAGGACCATGGTGCTGCAGGCGGCTCTTATGCAACCGGCAGAGAAATATCCACACTTCTAGGACATCAACCGCCACAACCTCTGACCTATGAATGGATTAGTTTGCGAGGAAAGGGCGCAATGTCATCATCGGCTGGAAACACTATTGGTCCAATTGAAGCATTGCGCTTAGTGCCTCCACAAATTCTAAGATTATTAATAGCCAATTCGAAACCAAATAAGGCTATAGAATTTGATACTGGAATGGGTCTGGTAACTTTGGCAGACGAGTTTGAAAGACTTTGCACTAGAGATTTTGATAATGAAATAAATGATGAAAATATTAGCCGCAGACAACTTGTTCAAGTCGAGGATGCAAAGGCTGCGCTACGGATGTCTATGGTTGAGCCTGGCACAATAGCAAAAGCCACTTCAGTGTCATTTAGACATCTGGCGCTATTGGCCCAAACTAAATCAAGCGACGATGCAATCTGGCAGAGCCTAATCTCATCTGCAGCGATTACCGAGCCTACTAAGCAATTAGAAGATAGACTCGCCCGTATGAGGTATTGGATAGAGAGTGAACACTTCCCAGAAGAAATGAGGATCAGAATATTATCCTCGCCTAATGAAAAGGCATTATCCCTACTAGATAGTGATGAGAAATCTGCTTTGAAAGGATTGACTACTGCCCTACGCAATTGTCAATGGGATGCTGAATCAATAGGCAATGCAATACCACAATCTGCCAAGGACAATGACATGAGCCCAAAAAGCGCATATCGTGCTGCATATGCAGCATTAATGGGCCTTGAAAGAGGGCCTCGTCTGGCTCCAATTCTGGCTGAAATGGACAAGAATGAAATCCTAAAACAATTAGATTCTTGTTGCCAATTCGATTGATCAATTAAAGCGATTTACTAACTTCCTAAGGGAGTTGTATATTATTGACGGCTTTTCACAAGAAGTCAGTAACCTGCCCGCTTTTGGCCAAATTAGGCATACCCTTCAAATGTGGTGTAGTGTCTTCGCACTCTATGGCCGGTGTCTATTGTCCAACCTGTGAAGCAGGCGTTGAGGCGGCAGCAAAATTCTGTTTGTCCTGCGGTCATGACTTGACCGGCCAAGGTCCAATCACTGCAACTGGGCATGATTTGAATCAACTGAAAGATGTAATTCGTATTCGCGATGACCTTTCAATGGCTCAAAAATTCGATATGATCGCCAAAGTAGAGGAAGGTGCAAATCCGATTCTTATGGGAATTGCTGCACCAGCAGAAGGTGATGAAATTGACCTTACACTTGCCGAAGATGATGTAAACAGTTCCTCAAAGGTATTCTCAAACTACGAGTGGGGTAAATCACCTGCTGCCAATGCTGCGGTTATGGCCGTTGTTAGAGACACCAATGGCTGGGATCTAATCCAATCGGGAAAATTGGATTTGAAAGAGGGTATGTTCAGAGAAGCAATGGACAATGGAATGGAAGCTTCCACACACATTCATGATGTTGCCAGTGGTGAACATGAGGGAATTGACCCCGAAGCAATGCGAGCAATACCAGTCCTAAAACCTCCAAAGCGAAGTTTCTGCCCTAAATGTGGCTCAGACATTCATGCAAATACGATGTTGCAGTGGAGAAAGTGGAGAGAATCTTCCAATGATGTTGTGTCAATGCAACTTGAGGCTTCTATGGAAACTGCCCTTATTCAAGTAGCATCTCACTATCTTGGAGCAATGCAAATACTAACCGATGAGAGAGATGATGCAATTTCTCTATCTGGAAAGAATAACCCTGCTGCGATTGAAGAAAAATTGCGAGTTAAATTAGAAAAAGAGATTCGTAAAGAATTAGAAAAGGAAATTCGCTCTGAAATGGAACAAGAATTTTCTGGCAGAGATGCTGCAAGTTCTTCAAAATCAACAACTAAAAGTGCAAGTGCTGGCAAATCATCTGGTAAATCAGCTGGTACCTCCACTGCAAAGAAACCAACATCTGGTGGCACCAAGAAGAAGACCGGTGGCGGCATGTTTGGTTCCAAAACCCCTAAGAAAACATACGAGGGTAAGGCTGCAGGCAAGGCTGATTGGTTCCTTTCTGATGCACTTGATACCGTTTACGACCCGCATGGAACTGGGAAGACTATGAAGCCTGCAACAATTGTTGCTCGTTCAAGCGAAGGCAATGTTCGTGTTCGCGATGTGGTCAGAATCTATGCGGTTGAGGGAGAATCTGGAATTAGTGAACTCGCTTGGACAAGTCCTCTAACCAAATATATCATCGAAGCATACGATGCTTGTTGAATAAATCAATAGTGCACTTCTAGGCGCCTTGGTTCAAGATCATTCTCCAACCTTGCCTTCATTGCTGCAACTTCCATTACCGCTCCACGCATTGTTGTGACAAATGGTATATTCAATTCAACTGCTAAGCGTCGCATCATATTTCCATCTCTTACTGCACCACCGGAGATGGTTGGCACATTTACAATGAAATTGACATCGCCTTTTCTCATTAGGTCTAAAGAATCGGGATGCATTCTTTCTGCAATACGATAAGATGTGGTAACAGGAATATTGGCTTTACGCAATACATCCGCCGTACCCGGTGTAGCAAAAATTGTGAAGTTGAGATCGATCAATGATTGTGCAATAGGGATCAGAGCAGCCTTATCCTCCTCCCTTACTGTAAGATAAGCACCACCTTCTGTAGCAACTGGAATCTCTGTTGCTAAACGGGCTTTCAGATATGCCAAGTCAGCCCTAAGATCCGAACCAAATACCTCTCCAGTTGATTTCATCTCAGGACCAGGTGCTGGATCTAATCCTCTTAACTTGATGAACGGGAAAACTGGCGCCTTAACACAAACGTGACCTGTTGTTCGTCGAGGTATTTCCTGTTGTGATAGCGGAATACCGATTGTGATTCTTGCAGCGATTCTTGCCATTGGTAAACCGGTGGACTTAGCTACGAATGGAACGGTTCTAGATGAACGTGGATTGACTTCCAAACAGTATAGGTTATCGCCCTGAATTGCAAATTGAATGTTATAGCAACCCTTTATCTTTAGTTTCAAACCAATAATTCTTGTTTGCTCATCGACTCTCTTGAGCATTTCTTGTGAAATATTCTGTGTTGGGATGAAACAAGTAGAATCTCCTGAATGTATCCCTGCTTGCTCTAAATGCTCCATTATCGCACCGACTAGTACCTGTTCACCATCAGCAGCAGCATCAACATCAAGTTCAGTGGCATGACCAAGATACTCATCGATTAGCAATGGTTTGTCTGGAGCCAAGTAAGCCTCCTCCAAGTAAGCATCAACTTGCTTATCGTTTGAGAGTATTTCCATTCCTCTCCCTCCAAGAACATAAGATGGTCGAATCAATACTGGGAAACCAATATTCTTGACAGCCTCGCGTACATCATCAGCTGTAGTTCCTGTTTGACCACGTGGCATCCGTATTCCATTACGCTTAGCAAACTTCTCAAACCGATCTCTATCACTTGCTTCATCAATAGCATCACATGAAGTACCCATTATACTCAATTCTAGCCCAAGTGTTTCCAGATGTGGCATTCTTTGTTGTAATGGTTCTGCTAAATTAATCGCAGTTTGTCCTCCAAATTGCAACAAAATCCCATGTGCATTCTCACGCAATAAGATTTCTGAGACATATTCTAGCGTCAAAGGTTCAAAATATAGTCGGTCAGAGGTGTCAAAATCAGTAGATACTGTTTCAGGATTATTATTTATCAAGATCGCATCGTGACCTGCTTCACGAATCGCCTTAACTGCGTGCACGCAACCATAATCAAATTCAATACCCTGTCCAATTCGAATCGGTCCTGAGCCGATAGTAACCAATCTCTGCTTTGTTCTAGTTTCCAAATCGGATAACTTATCGATTCCTAACTCGTCATTAATTTCATATGTGGAATAATAATAAGGAGTTTTAGCAGCAAATTCGGCTGCGCAAGAATCCACCATCCTGTATTTTGGATGTAGCCCTAGTTCGTGACGGCGCAGCATTATCGCCTGTTCATTATGGCTACTTGGTAGTGATTTCGGGCCTGATGCTGGGAACTTGGCCAATGCATCTGCGATATGCGCATCGCTGAATCCGTGACTCTTCCAGTTCCTAATTTGGCTATACTCTAATTGGCTTGGAGAAGATTCAGTTGCGGATATTTCTGCTTCCATCTGAGCAATGTTCTCGAAGCGATAAAGGAACCATCTAGTGATTCTAGTAATCTCATGAACTTTTTCTACGCTCCAGCCGCGTCTAAAGGCTTCAATTAAAGCACCCATTCTTCTATCTGTTGCAACTCTACACCATTCCACAAGAACACTATCGGGGAGCGTCTCCAAAGCCCTTGAAGCCATGCCTTCTCCTTCTGATTCATCTGCTCTTGTCAGAGGTCTTGGATGCGCATATCCTTGTTCAAGGCTGGCCCAAGCCTTGAGGAAAGCCTCCTCAAAGTTACGCCCTATTGCCATCACTTCACCAGTTGACTTCATGCTTGTACCCAGCGTTCTATCTGCGGTTCGGAATTTATCAAATGGCCAACGTGGGATTTTAACAACACAATAATCCAGAGTTGGTTCAAAGGCAGCAGTTGTTCCTTCTCCCGTAATTGGATTAGGCAATTCATCAAGAGTATATCCTACTGCAATTTTTGCCCCCATACGAGCAATTGGATATCCAGTGGCTTTACTGGCAAGTGCTGAAGAACGTGAAACGCGAGGATTGACTTCAATTACTCTAATTTCACCGGTAGATTGGTTGAAAGCAAATTGAACATTACAACCACCCTTGATATTCAATGCCCGAATTAATTTAAGTGCTTGATCTCGTAATATTTGGTGGTCTGCATCGCTGAATGATTGAAGTGGTGCAACCACAGTTGACTCACCTGTATGAACTCCCATCGGGTCAATGTTTTCCATTGTACAAACGATGATTGCATTATCAGCATCATCCCTCATCACCTCATATTCCAATTCTTGCCATCCAAGAATTGATTCCTCAATAAGAACTTGGCTTATTCTTGAATTTCTAAGACCTAATGTAGCGATTTCTACTAATTGTCCCATATCCCAAGCAGTTCCGCCACCAAGCCCACCTAGAGTAAATGCAGGTCGTATCAAAATAGGCCAAGATGCTAATTGTTCTGCCGCTGCAATTACTTCATCCATAGTAGTACAGGCGATAGCCTCGCTCAATGGCAAACCTATAGACTCGCATACCTCGTTGAATAATTGTCTATCTTCTGCTTTATCGATTGCATCTAAATCTGAACCAATTAACTCAATTCCCAATTCTTCTAAAGTACCATTATGTGCTAGTTCACTAGCAATATTTAGGGCGGTTTGTCCACCCATTCCAGCCAATAATGCACAAGGCCTCTCGATTTCCATAATTCTCTTTATTGTTTCTGGAAGCAGAGGTTCAATGTAGACTACATCAGCCATCTCCGGATCGTTTTGAATTGTTGCTGGATTAGAATTAACCAAAATAACTCGATATCCATCCTCACGTAATGCCTTTACTGCTTGACTTCCCGAGAAGTCAAACTCTGCAGCCTGACCAATTTTAATCGGACCGCTACCGAGAACGAGAATCGTTTCTATGTCATCTCGCCTTGGCATTAAAATCCACCTCCTAAATGTGAATCAACTATTTCTCTAAAGCGTTGAAATAAAGGTGCTGCATCATTAGGACCAGGACATGCTTCAGGATGAAATTGAACTGTAAATGAGGGGTGGTCTACGATATCCAATCCCTCAACGGTTCTGTCATTAGCATTGACATAGCGAACTTTTACCTCGGCACCATGCTGGTTTCCAACCAACTGCGAACAGGCTCCACTTGGATGAGCTGCTAACATCCCTGAGTCGGGGTCAGCGACTGCAAAACCATGATTTTGACTGGTTATCAAAACAGTACCATCTGCTAAGTCGATTACCGGTTGGTTAGCACCACGGTGTCCATATCTCATTTTATAGGTCTGTAAACCAGAAGCAAGTCCCATTAGTTGATGGCCCAAACAAATCCCCATAACAGGCATATGGTCCCTTACAGCAGCGGCAAGTGTATTCTTAGCATCGCTAGCCATCCCACTATGAGCAGGGTCCCCTGGACCATTTGAGCAGAATAATGCATCGATTTGATAATTAGTTTTCAAAGTGTTAAAATCAGTATTAGGTGGACACCAAACAACCTCAAAATGACGGCAAAGATTTCTCAAAATATTGTACTTAATCCCACAATCCAAGGCACCAAGACGGGGCAGTGGTCGGTTTAACTCATCAACTGCACCCTCATTGAGAATAACTGGTGAGTTGATTGAGACTTCATCGACGAGATCTTCCAAGTCCGGCGAGGTCATTTGTTGCAATCTTTCATTGAGTTGTTGTTCTGCATCTTTGGGTCCAAATACGCACAGCACAGTTCCAAGTTCCCTAACTCTGCGAGTAATAGATCTAGTATCGATGCCCTCGATTCCAGGAACTCCATGCAGCCTCATCAATTCTCCAATAGTTGCAATCGAATCACGATGGTCGGGCTGGGTCATTGCATGGCGGACCACAACTCCACGTGGCCATACGCTAGATGACTCAGACTTTCCTTGATGTATACCATAATTTCCAATCAATGGGTAAGTGAAAGTTAGTACTTGTCCGGCGAATGATGGGTCTGTCAATGATTCTTGATACCCCATCATTCCAGTTGTAAATACCAATTCACCTTCACCATGTGTTTCTGCACCGAAAAGTGAGCCCTCATAACGGCCACCATCTGCGGTTAATAGAATTCCATCACCGTTTGCAGAAGGTGGTAATTCATCTCCGGAAACCAGTCCATCTGCGGCATCAAAAAACGAAGGAGTAGTGCCAACTCCGCGGCTTCTAGAGCCAGGGGAGAAACTGCCGTACTGCGAACCGTCTTTCGACATCAACTTTGGTCGTTACCGGCGACTCATAATCATTAGGTATGAAACACATAGATTTTCAAGCAAAAAGCATTGAACCATTACAAAGTAATAATAGCGTTTAGCACGACGAGTAAGAATCTACTCACTCTTCTTCTTGGCGGTCTAAATCTATAACTTTCTTACCATCGGGCGATGGTTCAATTATCAAGCGGGCACCATCAAAATTTCTTTCGCTTGCAGCCTCTCCATACCACGCATCGAGAAAGAGGGCTAAAGCGGCTACTTCTGAATGTGGTTGGTTTCCGACTGCAACATTATATTGCGATAATTTGTATACATCGCCTGGGACTTTCGCACCACCAACAATTATTGCCACAGGTCTATCTCTCCTAATTCGAGGAATCGCTTCTCTAAATGGCTCACCATACATGGTCAGATGGATCGCTACTCCAGGCTCTCCATCGCCCGCATCTTCCGATACAAATCTTCGAAGCCAACTCATTGGACTCTTGATATGCTCGCATTGCATATCGCCACCAAAACGTGTATTGACCGATTTAACATTATCAAACATCTTTTCATCATCATCGCCAGCTAGTAGGAATCTATCTGCACCAAGCGCCCTTCCAACAAGTGCTAGATGAGTGGTTATACGCGGGTCACGTCCTCTGCGATAACCTAGGCGCAAAATATCAAGTCTCTCACCTGCCATGCCGCAAGCCAACAATCAGCCCTTCAAGAGGATGCCGTCACAACAATTCTGCCAATACATCAGCATCCCCAGTTATCTCTTGGGGTGTTTCTAGATTCTTTGATTGAATATCAATTCCTTTAGCATCACAGAATTGTTTAAGCCACAGTAGTAATGCTGAATCGACTAATAATTTTGCTCCGATTGCAACACCAATCCATAGAATGACCAATCTAATTGACCTAAAGATTCCTTCTTCCAAGTCAAAATCATTTGGCCATATACCGTTTATTAGTGGTTCAAAAACATAGAGTGCGCTGAATATGATCATGCCACCAGAAATGAATGAAGGTGCTAATAACCCAAGTTCCCTGCTAAAATCTTTAAGAATTGAGGACATGAGGGCTAATCCGATCACGATAAGGGCAACTTCTGAGAAGTTAAATCCAAAGAACTTGGAAACTCCAACATCTAAATTATCGGTTACAGAATGTACTGACAACCACCAAAAGACCACCATTAAAGTAACTAATCCGCCACCGAATGACCCTTTTTTAGAGATCATTTCTCTCAATGAACCTCGGTTTTCTGGGTTCAATCTTTCAATCAAACGGTTGGCTAATTCAAGATTGGATTGACTGGGCTCATCGACCTCATGAGAGGAGGGAATATGTGCTCCATCCTCAAATTCCAATACTCCGGCTTCTTCGGACATACGGAGTGCTTCACTGTCACATCTTATGAAACCTGCCGCGCTGGCCTTGACGATGAGGCGAGACTCTAGACCCATTGATTCGCGCCGAGAGGTCGTTTCTGCGGCTTTGCGTAGAAATGATGAAGACTCATGCATAATAATGGGGATTCTCAATATCACTCCCGATTCATTCCATGCTGCCTCAAGACAAGACAGTCTAGATCGTGCTATTGAAAATGGATTGGGAATGTGGAAACAGGGTGCAACTTGGGTTGATGTTGGCGGTGAATCGACAAGGCCAGATGCTGAAGCAGTTTCACTACAGGAAGAACTTGACAGGGTAATTCCCGTAATTAATGGACTTAGACAAGCAAATCCAAACGGTTTGATTTCTATTGATACAAGAAGGCCAGAAGTAGCACGACAAGCGATTCAAGCAGGTGCCGATATGATAAATGATGTATCTGGCCTCCGTGACCCTGAAATGATTGAAGTTGTTCTTGACAGTGGTTGTGCTATTTGCATTATGCATATGCAAGGTCACCCAAATAACATGCAAGTAAACCCGACCTACCAAAACTGTAGCCAAGAAGTTTCAGAGAACTTGAAAGAAATTGCCAACGCATTGGTCATGGCTGGACATCCACAACAATTGATATGTGTAGATCCTGGAATCGGTTTTGGGAAAACTTTGCAGCATAATGTGGAATTACTTCAAAACCATGAAATGTTTCGTGGAGTCAATAACTATTCCATATTGTGGGGTGTTTCAAGAAAATCAATGATATCCCAATTAACTGGGAAAACAAATACTGATGATAGGTTGCCTGGGACTCTTGCCATTGCTGCCTTTGCCCATAATGAAGGCATAGACATTCTACGTGTTCATGATGTAGAAGAGCATATCGATTTACTCAAAGTTCTCAACAATTTGTGAATTACAATCCGAATCCACCGAGCAATCCTGCTGCAGCCACCCATGCACCGGCCATACTGCCGAGATTGGTCAGTGCTGTAACCAGCAAAACTCTACCAGCTTTATTTGACCAAAACATTCCAAGATTATCTAATTTCAAGAAATCTGCTAAATCCTCTGCGCTAGGTTCTGCCATTTTTAATTGCACATATCCTGCGAACCAACCCGCTGCTAATGCTGGATTCAATGATGTGATCGGAGAAGCGAGTGCTGCTGTCAGTATTGCCAATGGATGGCCTCTTGCAATAATGCATCCAATTGCGGCAAAAATAGCGTTTGCTGCAGTCCATACTGTGAAAAATTGAACCAAATCAATATCAGTACCCGTAGACAAATAATAGGCCATCAAGCCCATTACCAGCATTGGTATCGCCCATGGCATTACCTTCATAGCAAATGTTTTTCGAGGAATACTTTGCAATTGTTGTATTCGCTTAATGTCACATTTATTCCCAACTAAATACTCCTCAATACCCGCTAGATGACCTGCACCAACTACTGCCAAAACCTTCTTGTCCGAATTAAGAGCAGAGATTTTTGTTGCTAAATATTCATCTCTTTCATCGATTAAGACTTTACCGGCACCTGGGGAAAATCCTCTCAACTCTTCCATCAATGAAGATAACAAATCACTATCATCAAGAAGTGTGTTGACATCAGGGACTTCTTCTTCATCATCTTGACCCAATAACGATTTTAAAACTCTAAACTTTTCGATGAATCGCATATTCTTCCATGCTCTTCGCAATGTTACTTGGATATCCCTATCAACCAATGCAACTTCTAAGCCGGCTGCTTTTGCTTCTTCGACTGCAGCGATTAATTCCGCACCAGGTTGCTGGCCTTCATCCAAGCCAAGTTTTCTCTGCTCAGCAGCCAATAATGACTGAATTAGGACTAATGGTGCCTTGCCTTCTTTGACGACTTTGAGCAACCCTTCTTTGTCCAATCTACGATCACTGGTCAAAGCATCATGTCTTGATTTACATAATTCCACAGCGACTATATCAGGCTGGTATTCTGCAATATGATGCCTAACCGCCTCTACACTGGCCGTAGCAACGTGAGCAGTTCCTAGAATTCGGAGGTTGGGACTAATATCGATAAATGGCGAAGTAGTCATTCAATCCCTCCTATTCAGTTGAATACTTTTTCAAGTTCTATTGCCATTGCTTTCAATGCATCATCACTTGCTTGGTCTACATCATCCACTACTTCATCCAATAGCACTTCGAATGGGATTTGCCCACCTGCAAGGGCCTTGTGCCCTCCTGCCAATCCAGCAGGCCATCTTTCGGCCAATAAGCGGCCGATGTGAATGTCCGGATTGCTAGTTCTTGCTGAAAGGATGATTCTGCCACGCCTTGGGCCGAAGACGATGACATTGTCAACATCTGCAGTCGGTAGTAAGAAATCTGCGATTTGAGCTAATGCATCGCGATTTGGCATTTGCCTAATTGGCGCTAAGAGCGTCTTACCGACTAGAATTCGATTATTGAGCCCTTCACTGAATGATTCTAGAGTTTGCTGCGAGCGTGGCGGCGCTTCTATAGAGCGAAGTAAGTCTGAATCCACCCATGCATTCAACCATGATAAAGCCCTAATATCAACTGCATTGAAGTCTCTTGTAAAACCCAAAGTGTCGGTTCTTATTCCAAATGCTAATGCGGTTGCAACTCTAGTATTCATTGGGAAATTAATACTCATCAACAAACTAGCAACCAGTGAGGAGGTTGCGGAAAACTCAGGCCGAACCATTGTGATATCGGCAGCGACACTAGTTTCAACACTATGATGATCAATAATGATATGAGGCACACAATCCTCTGGTAGAATATTATTTGCCCCTGGCCGATGGAAATCAACAGTGATAATTACATCACTCTCTCTTAGAACATCCGCTACCTCCCAATCTAGAATTAAGCGGCGTACTGGAATGTCAAGCAGATGAACCATGGCTCTGTTTTGTTGGTGTTCAATCAATCCACCGTGGTATAATTTGGCATTAAGACCCATAGTATTGACAAATTCATGGATTGCAAGACCTGCTGCAAGGGCATCAGGGTCGGGGTTATCGTGGCAAAATATTGCAACCTTAGACCCACTAGGAACGCTTGAAAGATAATGCTGTACTACTGTTGAACCATCTTTTCGGTCCCATGCCCGAATCCTATCTTGTATTGCTGCAAATGAAACATCATCGATACTAACTAAATCAATTCCATCTCCCTGAAGCGGTAAAGTGGTCAAGATCGGAACAGTTGGCCACATTGTATTCAGTGCTTGAATCGGATTTGAATCTTCCAAAGCACTTGGGTCGAGTAATAACACCGCTGTTGGACTCCTATCACCAAGTGGCAGTGAATTCAATAAAACAGCATGCGGCAATGCCATTACTTCAACATTTTTAAGTTCATCTTGCTTCTTAATTGGCAACTTTTCACTCAAACCAACGATGATGCAACTTCTACTGCTCTGGCACCAAGTCGCCAAGCGAATTGCGAGGTTTCCGGAGCCGATTATCAAGAACATCAAATCCCTCCGATTTTACAATTAATGCCAATGGTGTTTGAATGTTATGCAATCTTCGCATTTCCAATAACAGCAGTTAAGTCCGTGTTTTAGACAAATCGTCTCCCCTCTTTGAACTCTCCCCCGCATCATATAGGAAATAACAATGACTACGCTAATAGAAATTATTCCATCTATGCGTTAGTATCATGTGCAATTGTCATCCCCGCAACATTATGGGACTACATCAATCACCTGCAATTTTGTTTACTCTCCTCATGATAAGTGCCACATTATCTGGATGCTTTGGAAATGAAGAAGTCGAGCAAGTAGTGGAAGTTGCTAACCCTCTAGACGGATTATTCACATCTACATCATGGTACCATTACCCAGGAGCAGTAAATGCTAGTAACGATACAATCGGATATGACAACCTAACTGGTAACTCAACTCCATATCCAATTAGTGGAACTTATTACGGAATCGGAGACACTACTTTTGAACCTACAATTGGAGTTACATCAACCGGTGGAATTCATTTCGCATCCTTTGGCGGAGCCGGTAGAGGAAGCATGGTCTATACATCAATGGATCAAGGTCAAACATGGACTAATATGGGTCCATTTAATCCGGTACTCCCAGATATAGGGCAAGTTCCTTCATCCAATGACCCTTACATCTATGTCGATAAATGGACTGAC